>JGI26246J51724_1000223_pt1 | contig 28131 bp, 30 predicted proteins | sample SaaInlLV_10m_DNA_FD_51724 | JGI IMG/M metagenome (IMG submission 51724) | reverse complement strand
CCCTCTGGCACCCTGGGTAATACCGGTATTAGTCTTGAAAATACGCTTAATTTTGACGAAGAAAATAGCAACTACCTATTTATCGCTCTAGAGCATCCAATTCCCCTGCTGCCGAACCTGCGTCTTGCGCGCACAGATTTGGAGTGGGCCGGGCAGGGCACGGTGCCTGCGGGAACCCGTCTTGATGAAGTGGTGTTTCCAATTGAGCAATCTGTTACTGCGGATCTCGACCTTAGCCATACCGAGATCACCCTCTACTACGAGGTTTTAGACAATGTTGTTGATCTGGATTTGGGTCTAACGGCTCGAATATTTGACGGTGAGGCCAGCCTTATCGGCGCAGCTCAACAGGAGCGTGTCGAATTGGATGCAGTGGTTCCAATGTTATATGGCAAGGCTGGAATCGATATGCCATTTAGTGGTCTCTCTGCTGCCGTGAGTGGCAATTGGATTAATGTCGATGAATTTCATCTGATCGATTGGAGTGCTCAGCTTAACTATGATTTCAGTATTGCACCGACTCTTGAGGCGGGACTTAGTATTGGCTACCGCTCAATGTTAATTGAAATTGATGATCAGGATGAACTGCAATCAGATGCTGAATTTGATGGTCTGTTTGTGGGTCTGCGACTGCTGTTTTAACAGCAGTCTGACATTACGATCTAAGGCTTTTCCACGGGCGACGAATCTCGTCATGGCGGATAAGGTATTCACCGTTTTGACGGTCGTTAAAGAAATGATGCAGGGCCAGTTCGACAACAGGAAAAGCCAGCTCCTTCCAGGGAATATCGGCTTCATCAAACAGCGCTACCTCGGAGGACTCAAAAGTAGCGTTAAACTTAGGCTTTTCAAGGCGGGCGCGGTAAAAAATATACACCTGATTGATCTGCGGAATGTCGAACAGAGCATAGAGGTTTGGCTCGACGACCTGAGCATTAGCCTCTTCTTCGCACTCCCGCAGTGCCCCAGTGAGCGATGACTCGCCATTTTCTAAAAAGCCTGCCGGTAGCGTCCAGAAGCCATGACGTGGTTCGATCGCTCTGCGACAGAGTAGAACTTTATCCCCGTATACCGGTAATACGCCAGCAATCACTTTGGGGTTTTCATAGTGAATAGTTACGCAATGCTCACACACGTGGCGTTCGCGATTATCCCCTTCGGGAATTGCTTTGATAACGGATTTACCGCAACTAGAACAAAAGTTCATGAAAGTCTCAGAAAATGAAGAGACCTGAGTATAATGCACAAATGTTAGAAACTATTATAAATAGCTTAAAAAATTTCCCGCTGCAACGTCATCAGCCTAGCCCGCAAGAGCGAGGCTTAACGGCCGCTGTGCTGGTTGCGCTTCACGGTGACAATTCAGACCCCCAGGTTATTTTGACGCAGCGCGCATTGCACCTCAATAATCATGCTGGTGAGGTCGCCTTTCCCGGTGGGATGTGGGACAAAACCGACAGTGATTTATTGCACACAGCACTTCGAGAGGCAGATGAGGAAATAGGCCTAGCTCCGAGTCTAGTGCAACCGATAGCAACATTGCCGGTCTCCACACCCAGACGCCGTAACCTCAACGTCACACCCTTTGTTGGTTTGGTTGACGGCCCGCTAGACTTGGTGGCAGACCCAGGGGAAATTGGTGCGCTATTCGATGCACCGTTGCGCCTGTTTATGAATGTCGAAGATTATGACTATTTTGAAATGAAAACCGAATACGGTGCACTGACTTTTCCCTTCCTGCCGTATAAAGGCTATAAGATTTGGGGCTTTACCTTAAAGGTGCTCACCGATATGTTGAACACCACCGTAGATGCCAACATCCACCTCGAGTATCCGAGTGATGAACGCATTGAAGAGCTGCGCCAGATGACTGAGTTACAAAAGAGAGTACAACAATGATTTACCGAATTGGCGATCGGGCCCCCAGTATTGATTCCACCGTGTTTGTTGCACAGAGCGCAGATGTGATTGGTCAGGTGACGCTCAAAGAACATTCCAGCGTCTGGTTTAATGCTGTAATCCGCGGCGACTGTGATCATATTGAAGTGGGTGCACGAAGCAATATTCAGGATGGCGCTGTGCTCCATTGCGATCCAGGTCAACCGTTGACCATTGGTGAAGACGTCACTGTTGGTCACAACGCCATGATTCACTGTGCTGAAGTGGGTGATCGCACATTAATTGGAATCAACGCGGTAATTCTTGATGGAGCGAAAGTTGGCAACGATTGCATTATTGGCGCCAACACACTGGTTAAAGCGGGCAGTGTGATTCCAGATGGATCATTGGTTGTAGGTTCGCCTGGAAAAGTTGTTCGACAGCTAGATGATCAGGCTCGAGCCATGTTGCTTGCCTCAGCGGCGAGCTATGTCCATGAAGGAAAAGTTATGTTGAATGAGCTTGTTGAGGTTCAGCGCTAATGGCGGATAAACCGGTCAAATCACCCTGTAACTCTGTGTGCATGCTAAACGATGAGGACGTCTGCGTTGGCTGCTATAGAACGTCGGAAGAAATCCGAATCTGGTCTGTGCTGAATAACGATCAGCGTCGCGATGTGGTGATTGCTTGCGGTGAGCGCAATCGCAAGGTCAATCCGTTTTACTAGGCTCTAAAGTCCAAGAAACCCAGAAAATTTCAGAAGGCCTGATAGATTATTCGTCACTTTCTANAGGCTTTCTCTTCATNGGCGTAACCACTATCTTCTTGATCATGGTGCCATTAATTTCTTCGGTTTCAAATCTATAACCATTCACCACAAAGCTAACATTCCCGTCGGGAATACTCTCAAGTTGTTCAAGTGCTAAGCCATTGAGCGTCTTTGGGCCGTCGGTTGACAGGCTCCATCCAGTTGCTTTGTTTATCTCGCGAATTGTTGCGACACCATCAATCAGGTAGCTGCTATCGCCACGAGCCAAAATTTCATCGGCTTCATCTGCGGTATTGGTAGTGAAATCGCCAACAATTTCCTCGAGAATATCTTCTAGTGTAACCAGTCCTTTAACATCGCCGTACTCGTCTACAACCACCGCAAAACGATTGCGAGTCTTTTTGAAATTCAGTAGCTGGGTTGTGAGCATAGTGCTCTCGGGAATATAGTACGGCTCTTCGGCAAAGCGTTTAATCGCAGCATGAGTGACTTTCTCCGCGCGAGCTAAATGGTTGGCCTTACGGATATGAAAGATACCAATAATATTATTGATATCGCCGTCATAGATCGGCATGCGGGTATATTCACACTTAAATAGCTTGGCCATTAAAACATCAGGATCGTCTTGGATATCTAGTCCATTGATCTCGCTACGAGGAATCATAATATCCTCAACCGCTACGTTTTCTAGATCAAGAATGCCTTTCAGCATGCCCTGGTGACTGTCGGACATTTTATGCCCAGAAAGGTCGACTACCGAGCGCAATTCCTCAGTATCAAGGCCATCATCTCGTGAAGAGTTTGGATCAAAGCCAAGCAGCTTTACCAGTCCGTTAGTGAGCTTGTTGATTGCCCACACCAATGGCCAGAAAATCGTCAGCAGAGGCTTGAGAATATGGCTGGCTTTAAAGGCAAACCATTCAGGATACTGGGCGGCAATGGTTTTCGGAGTAACCTCAGCAAAAACTAGCACCAAAATGGTTAGGGTTGCAGTCGCCACCCAGGGTGCTGCGGCTTCGCCTACATAAATTATCGCCAGAGCATTGGCGATAATTGCCGCGAGAATATTAACCGCATTATTGCCAATTAAGATTAGCCCGATAAGTCGGTCTGGTGTGGCCAGCAGTTTCGCTGCGCGCCGGGCGCCAGCACTTTTTTTACGTTGATGTCTCAGCCTGTAGCGGTTGAGCGACATCATGCCGGTTTCAGAGCCAGAGAAAAATGCAGACACAAGCAGAAGGATGAAGAGTGTTAACCACAACATCGACGAATCAGAAACGTCCAAAAATTAGAAGCCTTTAATAAACAGGAAGGTCATGTTGAAGTAGTTTTTTGCTTTTAGCAATAGGGTTTTATCCCCACCCTGACGAGTAATTGGGGTAGCTTGGCCTATATTAGTAGGAACTCTAAAACCACTTTGCTGCCCACATAGCCCAAAACAATCGCTATAAAGCCCGCCCAGGTCCAACGGATAGCGGTCTTGCCGCGCCAGCCTTGAACCTGCCTTCCCCATAGCAGAACCCCAAAGAAAACCCAGGCCACTAGGCTAAATACCACCTTGTGTAATAGTTTTTGGGCAAAAAAGTCATCGTAGAAAATAAACCCACTGAGCAGGGATAGGGTGAGCATTAACTCGCCAGCCCAAATCAGCTCAAATAGCAGGGCTTCCATACTCTGTAATGGCGGGAAAGTGCGCATCAATAAGTTTTGGTGCTTATGTTTTAGCTGCCAGTTTTGATAGCCCATCAGGGCCGCCTGCAATGCTGCGATCGCCAGTAGGCTATAGGCCAGAATAGAGAGGAGGACATGCAGCTGCATGCTTGGCGCTAGCATTACCGCGCTTTTGGTACTGGAGCTAACAAGCGCGGCAGTGATACTCAGTGCAGAAATCGGAAAGAGGAGGAGATTGAGACTGTGTATAGGCTTCTTTAGGCCGCTACAAAACACCACCACATTGATGATTAGCGAAATCAGCGCAAAAATTTTCAGCAGGCTCAGATCTAAGCCCTCTGAGCTAAACAGAAAATCAGCCACTGCCTGGCTGTGCAGCACAATCGCCAACGCCGTCACTAACTGAAGAGTTAGGGTCGGAATATTGATCTGTTTACGCAGCTGCAGAACCTGATAGCCAAAAGCTAAGAGATAAACCGCGGTCGCTGCACTGGCAAGAAGGCTGGTCATTAAAGTAGGGTCGCTATTAATTTAAAAGAGTGTGGCATATTCAGGCAGCTGGGTGAAGAGTTGCGGCAATTAATTGCTATAATGCCGCGCAACCATAAATAGTCGGACAAAATTCTCATGGCAATGTTTGAAAATCTCAGCGATCGGCTATCCGATACTCTTAAAAAAATATCCGGTAAAGCCAGTCTAAGCGAAGCCAATATTCAGGACTCCCTGCGCGAAGTGCGCATGGCGCTGCTGGAAGCGGACGTCGCCCTGCCGGTGGTCAAAGATTTTATTGAACAGGTCAAGCAGCGTGCCTTAGGTCAAGAAGTTATCCGCAGCCTTAATCCCGGGCAACAGTTTCTAAAGATTGTTCAGGCTGAACTTGAAAAGGTCATGGGCGAGCAGAATGAAAGCCTGAATCTGGCGGCACAACCGCCGGCGATCATCTTGATGGCGGGTTTACAGGGTGCGGGTAAAACCACATCTGCAGCTAAGCTGTCGCGCTATTTGGGTGAGCGAGAAAAGAAAAAGGTTATGGTTGTCTCTGCGGATGTGTACCGTCCTGCAGCGATTGAGCAGCTCAAAACGCTGGCCGGCGAAGTGGGTGCCGAGTTCTTCCCCAGTGATATCAGTCAAAAGCCGGTTGCCATTGTCAACGCTGCTATAGATAGCGCGAAGAAGAAATTTGTCGATGTACTGATTGTTGATACTGCCGGTCGTCTGGCGGTCGATGATGAGATGATGGCCGAGATCAAACAGATCCATGCCGCCGCCAACCCCATTGAAACTCTGTTCGTGATCGACGCCATGATCGGTCAGGATGCGGTGAACACCGCAAAAGCCTTCAACGACGCATTACCTTTAACGGGCGTTATCCTTACTAAAGTTGATGGTGATGCCCGCGGCGGTGCTGCACTTTCAGTGCGTCAGATCACCGGTAAGCCGATTAAATTCCTCGGTGTCGGTGAAAAGACCGATGCTTTAGAACCTTTCCATCCCGAGCGTATTGCCTCACGTATTCTTGGTATGGGCGATGTAATGTCGCTAATCGAAGATGTAGAGCGCAAGGTTGATAAAAAGAAAGCCGACAAACTTGCGCAAAAGATCGCCAAGGGCAAAGGCTTTGATCTTGAAGACCTGCGTGACCAGCTGCAGCAGATGAACAATATGGGTGGCATGGCCGGTTTGATGGACAAGCTCCCGGGTATGGGTAATATGGCGCAGATGGTACAGCAGCAGAATGTCACCAGTCAGTTTGACCAGATGGATGCGATTATCAGTTCCATGACGCCAAAAGAACGGCGCAACCCCGATATATTAAATGGCTCGCGCAAACGCCGCATTACTGTTGGCTCCGGTACCACCATTCAGGATCTCAATCGTCTGCTTAAACAGCATAAGCAGATGGGCAAGATGATGAAAAAGATGAAGGGTAAGGGCATGCAAAATATGATGCGCGGCCTCGGGGGTGCTATGGGCGGCGGAATGGGTGGTGGCCCCGGCGGTTCTATGCCGCCAATGGGTGGACTGCCTCCAGGTGGTTTTCCGCGTCGCTAGATAGCGCTGATAGTCAGGCGCTGTCTGGCTGCAAGGGTAAATTTACGGGCTCGTCAGCTTACTGTTTAAAGGTGTTTCCTTTTAGTCTCTTATGGCGTAAGATACCGCGCCTTTCGGGGAGCTGCGCCTATTATTGCGCGAACTTTTTAAAAGCATCAAATCTGGCGATTGTGCCAGTTTGAACACAGGATTTTAGTACATGGTCACAATTAGATTGGCACGTGGTGGCGCAAAGAAACGCCCTTTTTACCACATCACAGTTTCTGACTCACGCAACGCGCGCGACGCACGTTATATCGAGCGTGTAGGCTTTTTTAACCCGGTTGCTCGCGGTGCTGAAGAGCGTCTGCGTATGGACATGGACCGCGTTACCTACTGGCAGGGCCAGGGTGCTCAGGTCAGTGATCGCGTTAAGTCGCTGATCAAAGAAGCTGCCAAGGCTCAAGCAGTAGCTGCCTAATCTACCTGCATCTGTTGCTGAACACATCTGGAGATCATGATTGATGAAAACTCTGGTTGTGGGTCGCATAACAGCTGTATTCGGTGTTCGTGGCTGGGTGAAAGTCCATGCCTACACCGAAAAGGTCGAGACGCTCTGCTCTTATCAGCCTTGGTTGATAGACACCCCTGCTGGCGTCAAGCCGATACAGATCGATGAATGGCGTAGGCACGGTGAGAGCTTGGTTGCGCATATTGCTGGTATTGATGACCGCGATATAGCGCAGACTTGGTGTGGTAACGATATTCTGGTCGAGAAAGATAAGCTCCCTGAGCTGAAAAGCGATGATTATTACTGGCATCAGCTCGAAGGGCTATCAGTGGTAAGCCACTACGAAGGTGAGCAGATTCGCCTTGGCACAGTTAAGTCGCTTCTCGAAACCGGCGCCAACGATGTGTTAGTGATTAAAGGCGATGCCGAGAGTATCGATCGGGAAGAAAGATTAATCCCCTACGTTGATCAATTTGTCACCAGCATTAGCATGGTGGACAGAAGGATCGACGTCATCTGGGATCCGGCTTTTTAGAGACGCGATAATTAAGGGTTTCAAAAAGAGCAGTAGCAGAGGAACAGGCACATGAAAATCGCACTGATTACCCTGTTCCCGGAAATGTTCAGTTCGCTGACCGAATACGGTATTAGCGGACGCGCAGTAAAGAATGGCTTGTTGGCGTGTCAGAGCTTCAATCCAAGAGACTTTACTGAAGACCGACATCAGACCGTCGACGCACGCCCTTACGGCGGCGGCCCCGGCATGGTGATGATGGTAGAGCCCCTACGCAGGGCAATAACTGCTGCTAAGCAGTGGGCTGGTGATGACGCCAAAGTGGTGTATCTATCGCCCCAAGGACAGGTCCTTAATCAGGGCGCAGTAAACAAATTTGCTACACAGCAGTCACTTGTATTGATTGCTGGCCGCTACGAAGGAATTGACGAGCGGCTAATAGAGCAAGAGGTAGATGAGGAGTGGTCCATAGGTGACTACGTACTCAGCGGCGGTGAATTACCTGCCATGGTGTTAATGGATGCGTTGATCCGTCAAATACCAGGAGCCCTAGGACACAAGGACTCCGCTGACCAGGACTCGTTTGCCGAAGGCTTATTAGACTGCCCGCACTATACGCGGCCAGAGGATTACCAGGGACAAGAGGTACCGGAAGTACTGTTGTCAGGCAATCATGAAAAAATTAGACGTTGGCGTTTGCAGCAAGCACTGATGCGAACCCAGCAGCGAAGACCAGATTTACTGGACCGCCTCGAGCTCAACCCTGAGCAACAGGCTCTACTCAAGGAAATGAGTGCTGCGCTGGCAGATGATGGCAAAGGATAGTGACCATCCTCTCTGTACAGAGCTCTAAAACAGGTGGCATGCCACCAACCAATGAAAATTGAGGAGCAAGAAATGACTAACAAAGTATCGATAATTGCTGCGCTTGAAAAAGAGCAGATGAGTAAAGAAATTCCTGATTTCAGCCCCGGTGATACCGTTGTTGTACAGGTAAAAGTAAAAGAGGGCACTCGCGAGCGTCTGCAGGCATTCGAAGGCGTAGTACTAGCCAAGCGTAACCGTCAGCTGAACTCTGCCTTTACTGTTCGCAAAATCTCCAATGGTATTGGTGTAGAGCGTACGTTCCAAACTTACAGCCCACTGGTCGACAGCATTGAAGTTAAGCGTCGCGGTGCAGTTCGTCGCGCCAAGCTTTACTACTTGCGTGAGCGTTCAGGTCGATCTGCGCGTATTAAAGAAAAGCTCAATAAATAAGTATTGGTTTCAAACCAGTATTTGTTGTGCAGAAAAAGGCGGCTCCGAAAGGGCCGCCTTTTTTAATGCCCGCAATACTCTTAAGTCTATACGCCAGTGAATATTTGTTCCGTCCTAAACCTTGACAGCGCATTGCCATAGTCTATCTTTTAACTTACCACTATAAGAATGTGATTCAGATCACGATTAAATCAGAAATAATTCACAATAAGTTCTTGAGATGATTTGTGAATCGTTAGGGAATGACCTCCAAGGAAGACATCATGAAAATAACAGTATTAGCGACCCTCTTTTTAGGCTTATTGGCATTGAATCCAGCCCATGCAGGAACCGTTGACCTACTTAGCATATGGTCTGCGGACAAGGGTAAGAAGACGAGCGGTGGTGTCGATGAGAAATTGGGGAATACGCCGTTTGGAGACGGTGTGATCGATCAATTCTTCCCTGATAGCTGCACAACATGCGCTGTGACAACCGGCAGTATCGCCGATATCACATCCGGTGATTTTTGGTCCACAGGAACAGCTCATGACCAACCGGCCGATATGGCTAATATGTTGGCATTTGAAGGGGTGGTTATTCCCGGCTTAACAGGCAATAAAGACCCCGCGAGTTTTAGTGGGCAGAAGTTACTGACCACCGCAGATTTCACCATGGTGGAGCAGGAGCGAATTACTAAGGCCGGCGCGGCAATGTTACTGCTCAAGCCAGTCGATGAGAGTAAATTGATCAATAGCCTGACTCAAGTTATTGCTAATTCTACAGATGCCCCGGTGTCTGAGGGTGCTGGGCTGCTATCTACGGTGGTTCCCGTAGAAGAACTTAGAAAGCCGCTGTATCAGAGTCTCAACAAGCTCGATGAGCAATTAAAAAACAATGAGAATGGTAGTTTGCGTGAAATAGTTCACGATCTCATGGGTCTCTCCGGCCTCTACGGAATGACTGAACTGCGGGGCTTGGTGTTGGCCTTTATAGCTGACTACGGTTCTCTTGATGCAGAGAAGAACCTTATGCGTGTAAAGCAGATTCGTCAGCATATCGAAGACTTCCTAAGCACTTGAACGGATGCGCCGTGCTTCCTCAGATCAAAAACTAATCCTTTAGTACTAGTTCGTCAGTGTAATTTTCTTTCATAAAACACAGGCTTATTATACATCCCTGTATTGGCTCCCTAGCATGATGCGTTCAAAGGGATGGTAGTGGTGAATAGACAACAGTCCTACACTGCTTTTTATACAGACGGCGCTAATAAGCAGGACGCTTGAGGCATAGCTGACAGGGAGTTGGCTAGTTAAGGAAACAGGCCAAATTAGTACTAGCCGTTTGATACTAACGATGTTGTGATAAATACATCGAGAATGGAAGGTTGGGCGCCAAGGATGACGTAAGTTAACATTTATCAATATCACTGGTACCCCTTAAAACCCGGACATGGCACTTGCCAAGTTTGGGTTTTTTTTAGCTGTCGAATTTCTTTTACTCCATAGCCTATAAGACATAGACTGCCTGTCTATTAACTCGATACTAAACAGTCTATGTCCCGAAAAGAAAAACCGACAGATCCCTACGCTAGTCGTGAAGCATCCAAATATCAGAGTCCTGTGCCGAGCCGAGAATTCGTCCTCGATTATCTCCGGGACAGTGTTGGGCCGCTGACTCACGAGGAAATTTGCGCGGGATTGGAATTAGTTGATGAAGAGCAGATCGAAGCAATGCGTCGGCGTCTTCGTGCTATGGAGCGGGATGGTCAGGTTGCTCGCAATCGGGCTGATGGCTACGGCACTTTGGATAAGCTAAATTTGGTTAAGGGCCGTGTTATAGGTCACCCGGAAGGTTATGGTTTCGTCTCACCTCTGGAAGCGGGTGAGCAAGACATCTATCTTTCTAGCCGTCAGATGCGCCGCGTATTTGACGGTGATGTTGTACTGGTGAGAATCTCCGGTCGAGATCGTCGCGGACGTCCCGAGGGTACTTTGGTGGACGTTGTTGAGCGCAAGACTACAGAATTAGTTGGGCGTTACTTCTGCGAAAGCGGTATCCACTTTGTGCGCCCTGATAATCCTCGAATCAGTCAGGACATCCTCATTGCTGCTGACCAGCTTAACGGCGCTGCGGCCGGTCAGATTGTTTTAGTGGGTATCACTGATGCGCCATCGCGCAATAGAGCGCCCAGTGGACACATCGCCGAAGTGTTGGGCGACCACTTGGACCCGGGTCTTGAAATCGAAGTGTCGATTCGAAATTATGGCATTCCCCATCAGTGGAACGATGAGGTTCAAGCGGAAACTGATGCCATACCAGACCAGGTTACGGATAAAGAATTTCGTGTTGATCTGCGGTCTCTACCCCTGGTTACTATCGACGGCGAAGATGCCCGAGATTTTGATGATGCGGTTTACTGTCAGCCCAAACCTAGGGGTGGCTGGAAGTTAATTGTTGCGATTGCGGATGTTTCGCATTATGTAAAACCTGGCAGTGCCCTCGATATTCAAGCGTTTGAGCGAGGTAACTCAGTCTATTTCCCCAATCATGTTGTGCCTATGTTGCCGGAAAAACTGTCCAATGGCCTCTGCTCTCTAAATCCTCGGGAAGATCGTCTCTGTATGGTTTGCGAGATGCAGATCAGTCGCGAGGGCGATGTTACCAAATATCAGTTTTATGAAGCTGTTATGTATTCCCATGCGCGCATGACCTACACCCAGGTAGCGCAAATTATTGAAGAGCGAGGGTCTCCAGAAGACGCTAATATCCGCGACCAGTTTGCCGCCATACTGCCGCAGATTGATTCGTTACATGATCTTTACCGTGTTTTACACAAACGCCGCAGCGAGCGAGGTGCCATCGATTTCGATACTCAGGAAACTCGTATCCTATTTGATGGTCAGCGCAAGATAAGTCAAATTATTCCGGTTAAACGCACCGAGGCACACCGACTTATTGAAGAGTGTATGCTGGCCGCCAATGTCTGCACCGCGAAATTTCTTGAGAAATCTAAACTACCTGCACTCTATCGCGTCCACGAGGGTCCCAGCGAAGATCGTCTGACCTCGGTGCGCGATTTTCTCGGTGAATTAGGTATGGGTTTGGGCGGGGGTGATGATCCCCAGCCAGAGGACTACCAGCGTGTTTTGAGGTCGGCTAAAAATCGCGATGACGCCTCGGTTATTCAGTCCGTATTGTTGCGCTCCATGAGCCAAGCGGTTTATCAGGCGGAAAATCTAGGTCATTTTGGACTCGCCTTTGAGGGTTACACCCACTTTACCTCACCGATTCGTCGCTATGCCGATCTATTGGTTCATCGGGCCATTCGCAGCCTTATTCGCAGTAGTAAAAAAGTGTCAGGTGTGGTGCGAATTGAGGGTGCCAAGGAGCTGACAAAAGATAAAATATATCCCTATGAACTTCCCCGTCTAGACGACACTGGAGCGCACCTCTCCGTCACTGAGCGCCGCGCCGATGAGGCGACTCGCGATGTAGTGAACTGGCTTAAATGTGAGTACTTAGTTGATCGAGTCGGTCAGGAATACTCTGGTGTAGTTACTGCTGTGACCGGCTTTGGCTTGTTTGTTATGCTCGACGAACTCTATGTCGAGGGACTGGTTCATGTCACTGGATTGCCGAAGGATTATTACAATCATGAGGCGGCTCAGCATCGAATGGTTGGTGAGCGCACAGGCCGCGTATTCCGTCTAGGCGACAAACTCAGAGTAAAGGTAGTGCGGGTCAATCTAGATGAACGAAAGATTGATTTTGAATTGGCGGGAGAAGAGACATCTAACGACCATTCTGGCTCTAAACGGCCCCCGGGGAAATTTACTCGAAAAGCCGTTGGCAAGGGGCGCGAGCAAGATTCCAAGAAGGGCCCCAAAAGTAAAAAGAAGCGTGGAGCTGGCGCTAGATCTGGCGGTAAGGATTCCGGGCCGGGTTCGAAGCGCCGTCGCAATGCGCCCAAATCTGCTGGACAGAGCAAAAAAGCACCTGGTGCGGCGCGTAAGAAGAAACCTAAAAGCTGATTGAACTGCCTTCAGTTTTTAGGCTTATCTCGTTTAGCCTGCTATTTTAAATGATTCGGCAAAACCCGATTGAGGATTTCAGCTATGTAGCTGAGGAAGAGCGTGCCCATGCTGCTCTTGTAAAAGTTGGGGTCGCTATTGCCGACAGCCAAAATGCCATAGAGACTGTCGTAGCGCAGCGGTACCGCGGCTACTGATCCTACCTGACGACCGCGCTCACCAAACAAAAACACCATTTCGTCTTCGCGAAGGATGCCGCAGACTGCGCGATTGGCGCCGATCAACGTACCAACACGCTCATTGGCTTTCTCGGTGCTGGCAATACGTGCCATGGTGCGGGGTAGCTTTTTCTCATCGCCAAACAGGGTCAGGCTGTAAAACTCGATTCCATGGTCTTTGCCGAGGCTGTCATAGACGGCTTCGACTAATGCGCCAAGCGTTTTTGCTTCGAGGAGGTTGAGGACCAGGCGCTTGGTTTTTTCGAATAGCAGATCATTATCCTTGGCGGTCTGGAGTATATTTTCTAATCGTGAACGCATCTCACGGTTGCGATCGCGCATCACACCGACTTGACGTTCGACCAAAGAAACTGCCTTACCACTAATGTGGGGCAGAACCATGGTTTCGAGAATGTCTGTATTCTTGTCCAAAAAGTCTGGGTTATCGCGCAGGAACTCACCCACTACTTTTTCGATTGGATCGACTTCTGTTTCTATCTCATTGCTCATATTCTTATACGTCCGTGAAAAACTGTCTTAGCAGGTCCACTCATTATCAGTGGGGAGCCGGAACCTTTCCAGTCAATCTTTAGCGGGCCTCTGGTTAGGTGAACGGTTACTGGTGAATCGACTAGCTCTTGTTGAATAGCTGCAACTGCGGCCGCACAGGCACCAGAGCCACAGGCGTCAGTTTCGCCGACGCCACGCTCGAACACTCGGAGCTTAATTTCACTGCGATCGACAATCTGCATAAACCCTACATTGACACGGTTTGGGAAGCGTTCATGGGACTCCAGAGCTGCGCCCAATTCGGCTACTGTGGCTGTATTTATATCAGCCACGGTTAGCACAGCGTGGGGATTGCCCATTGATACGGCAGCAATCCGCTGAACCTGCCCATTAACGTCTATGTCATAGAGCGATGCTGCTTCGGTGGCCTGAAAGGGAATAGCCGGTGGATCCAGTTCTGGAACCCCCATATCTACGGCAACCAGATTCTTGTTAATCAAATTCAGTGTCATAACGCGATTTGAGGTCTGTACCTGAATAGACTTTTTACCGGTCAGTTGACGGTCGTGGACAAAGCGCGCCAAGCAGCGAGCGCCATTCCCGCATTGTTCAACTTCGGCACCGTCGCAGTTAAAAATGCGATAGTTAAAATCAATATCCACAGCAGACGGCGGCTCAATAACCAACACTTGATCACAGCCGATGCCGGTCTTGCGATCGGCCAAGCGGCGGACCATGGAGGCGGTAATTCGGACATTCTGCGTAACCGCATCAATGACCACAAAATCATTGCCGAGTCCGTGCATTTTTGTGAATTTCATTAACATCAGTGTTATCTCACCACTGCGGGCAGCAAGCTTTCGCCGCTGAGCAGATCTTCGATAGTTTCCCGCTGTCTGACTAAATGAATCTGATCGCCATCAACCATCACTTCTGGGGCCCGCGGGCGACTGTTATAGTTGGAGCTCATCACAAATCCATAGGCACCGGCTGACATCAGGCACAGATAATCTCCGGCACAGATCGATAGAGGTCGGTCTTTAGCAAGAAAATCCCCGGTCTCACAGACAGGTCCAACCACATCGTAAACAGCGCTCTCAGAGTTGCCAGTTGAAATCGATTGGATATCCATCCATGCCTGATATAGAGCAGGCCGAATCATATCGTTCATGGCGGCATCGACAATGGCAAAATTCTTCTCACCATTGCTTTTCAAATACTGTACTTGAGTCAACATTACTCCGGCATTGGCGGTAATCGAGCGGCCCGGCTCCAGCACCAGAGTTTCACTGCGGTCCATTAAGAGCGGCAAAATTGCTGACATATAACTCTGGGGAGTTGGCGGCTCTTCGTCGTCGTAGCGCACGCCAAGGCCGCCGCCAATATCAATATGCTTTAGGGCTATGCCCAGTCCGGCCAACTCATCTACCAGTGCAAGTAAGCGCTCCAGTGCCGCAACAAAAGGTGCTATATCCACCAGTTGCGACCCTATATGGCAATCTACACCCACCACATTGATATGTGCCATCTGCGCGGCGCGCTGATAGACCTGAGCGGCCAGATTGATATCTATACCAAACTTATTTTCCTTCAAACCCGTGGAAATGTAGGGGTGAGTCTGTGCATCCACATCGGGGTTTACCCGCAGGGACACCGCCGCAGTCGCGCCACAGCTGGATGCGGTACTGTTTAGTAGCTCAAGCTCGGCCTCAGATTCGACATTGAAGCAGTGAATACCCAATTCAAGGGCACGTTGCATCTCGCTGGCGGTCTTGGCGACACCAGAAAAAACCACTTTGGCTGGATCACCGCCGGCGCGCAGCACGCGCTCAAGCTCACCAATAGAGACAATATCAAAGCCCGCACCCAGCTCGGCCAGAGTTTGCAGCACGGCAATATTGGAATTGGCTTTTACCGCGTAGCAAATTAGATGCTCTTTATCGACCAGCGCTGATTGGTAGGCGAGAAAATTATTGCTGATGGCGGCTTTGCTATAGACGTAACAAGGCGTGCCCAATTGACCGGCAATGGTGGAAAGCGCAGTGCTCTCAATAAACAGGTTCCCATCCTGGGAACTAATGGCGTGATGCATAATCATTTAGTCTTTATTGTGGTTAGCTAATCTTTGGATATTAGATGTTTGGTTGTTAGATGCTTTGTAACTAGGGGCTTGGTAACTAGAGGATTTGTAGCTAGAGCCCTGGTAAGTCGTTGAGACATCTTCCGGAAGATATAAATCGCCCTTATTGCCGCAACCCGAGATAGCTATGGCGACCAGAATGACGCTGGCAGATCCAAATGTTGTCCCGACATTGATTCGCGGTCGATTACTCAATAAATGCGCAAGTAAATAACGATACATGGTTTATAATTCCTGCCGTTGATGCGACGGTACGCCTATCTAACGTGAGGACGTAAGTATAGCGGCAGTGGCGGATGACACTCAAACAAATATGCGGCGCGAGCCCAATCTAACACGCACTTGGCAGTGGCCAAGCATGGATGTAATAAATGAATGAAGCGCAGTTTAATCAGTTGGTAGACGAGCTAATGTTTTCTATTGAAGAGAGCATTGATGACAGCGGCGCGGATATGGACTACGAGAACAGTGCGGGTATGCTTACGATCACCTGCGAAACCAATGGCACACAGATTATTCTGTCACGGCAAGCGGCGGTGGGTGAAATTTGGCTAGCGGCGAAATCCGGTGGATATCACTTCAAGCTGCAAGAGGGCGTCTGGTGCAATACCGTCAGCGGCGAACCGCTGATTGATATGCTTAATCAAGCTTGCCTAGCTCAGTCAGGAGAAACCATCGGCTTCGATTTTTAAGCGGTTTTTACTCTCTTATTAGTGGCACCCAGCCTTTTGGGTATAGGGGGCTTTAGGCGCCAGATCGCACTATTTTAACGCTCACCAAGCCGCGCCTTGGCGCGACTAGCCGCGGCTATAACCTGAGCAGGTGCTGTGCCGCCAAGATGATCGCGCGCAGCAACTGATCCCTCTAGTGTGAGAACATCAAACACATCAGCACTGATTTCAGTGGAAAACTGTTGCAGCTCCTCGAGTGACATTTCTGATAGATCTTTATTTTCAGCCAGTCCATAGGCAACGGATTTTCCGACAATCTCATGGGAATCCCTAAAGGCAATACCTTTGCGAACCAGATAATCAGCCAGATCCGTGGCGGTTGAGAATCCACGGCGGGCTGCCTCATACATCATGTCCGGGCGCGACTCGATGGCCGGGATCATATCGGCGAATGCGCGCAAGCAGTCACGCACTGTATCCACGGTATCAAACAGCGGCTCTTTATCTTCCTGATTATCTTTATTGTAAGCCAGAGGTTGGCTTTTCATTAACGTCAGAAGAGAAATCAGATGACCATTGACCCTGCCGGTTTTACCGCGCACCAGTTCAGGCACATCGGGATTTTTCTTCTGCGGCATAATTGATGAGCCAGTGCAGAAGCGGTCAGGCAGATAGATAAATTGAAATTGCGCTGAGGTCCAGAGGACTAATTCTTCAGACATGCGTGACATATGAGTCATCAAGATACTGGCAAAGGCGCAGAACTCGATGGCAAAGTCGCGATCGCTAACAGAGTCCAGAGAGTTCTCTGTAGGCTTGTCAAAGGCCAGGGCCTGAGCGGTAAATTGCCTGTCGATTGGATAGGTTGTTCCCGCTAGGGCCGCTGCACCCAAAGGGCTCTGGTTGAGTCGCTTGCGGCAATCCTGCAGACGGCTGAAATCTCTTTCGAACATTTCATTCCAAGCCAGAAGATGGTGTCCAAAGGTTACCGGCTGAGCAGTTTGCAAGTGCGTGAAGCCCGGCATAATAGTGTTGGCCTCTTGCGCTGCTAGTCCGATCAAGCCATCTTGTAAGCGCGTCAAAATCGGCGCTATATGGTCTATTTGATCACGCAGCCAGAGACGAATATCGGTTGCCACCTGATCATTTCGTGAGCGACCCGTGTGCAATTTCTTGCCGACAATGCCAATTTTAGCCGTGAGAGCTGCTTCGATGTTCATATGCACATCTTCCAGAACCACTGACCAGGGGAAATCACCGGCCTCTATCTGCGCTTCAATCTCCTGCAGCCCGAGTATTATTTGATCGCGCTCGACGTCGGTTAGCACGCCCGCTTCGCAGAGCATGCTGGCATGAGCCACAGAACCTTGAATATCTTGGCGATAGAGACGCTGATCAAAATTCACCGAGGCAGTAAAGCGGGCGACAAAATCATCCACTGGCTCATTAAAACGGCCACCCCAAGCCTGATTGGTTTGCGTGGCTGCAGTTTTGTTGGTTTCGCTGTTTTCGTTTTTACTCATCGACTTGTTTGCTCAGTGGTTATATCGCGACTAGGATTATAGCTAATCACAGGGATGAGCAATAACTCGAATGAGTGATTCAGGGAAAAATCCGACTCAAATAGGCGATTATTTTATTCCTGACCTATGTCGCGGGCAGGGTTTGTTGGGATTATCTGCAATTGCAGCCTTATCGGCGGTTTTAATAGCATTGCTTCACAGTGGCATTGGCGACTTCGATTTCCTCTGGCTCGGCAAAATCGGCCTGTTCGTATGTTGGATTGCGCTGATCAGTGCGCTGTTTTTATGCCGAGCAAGACCCTATTTGACAAACCTATCGCCGCCTCAGGTAGCACTGATTAACTATCTGTTAGTTTTATTGGCCGCAGCTCTCTGTGCCGTCGCCGCAGAATACTGGAACAGCTACTCTGCCAGTGGGATTTGGCAGGCGGATCCGATATCAATTTTGAATACTGTTCTGATCACGGCGATTCCCGCCGGCGTAATCTTGCGGCTTTATTATCTGCAGCAGCGCCTGTACCAGCAACAGAGTGCCAGTCTTGAAGCGCGACTTGCGGCCTTACAGGCGACCATCCGGCCGCACTTTTTATTCAACAGCATGAATAGCCTAGCTACCCTAATTCGAATTGACGCGGACAAGGCGGAAAGAATCGTCGAGAATCTCTGTGATCTGTTTCGCTATGCCCTTAAAGACAGTAAATCAGTAACCTTGAAGGAAGAAGTGGATGCCTGTGAGCGCTATTTGGAAATTGAAAAACTGCGTCTCGACGAACGTCTTGAGTACAGTTGGGATATTAAAACTGCGCTAAGTGATATTCGCGTTCCCCCCTTGATCCTGCAGTCATTAATTGAAAATGCGGTTTTCCATGGCGTGCAGCCTGCTATTCAGGGCGGCTCAATCTATATTGTCATTTATCGCTGCGGAGACTGGCTCACCATAGACCTGGTGAATAGTCTCCCTGAGCCGACTAACAACCATGCGGCGCTTTCTGAAATAACGTCCGGCCATCAATTGGCCTTGGATAATTTGCGCTGCAGACTCGATGCCTTTTTTAGTGGCGGCGCCGAGTTACAGGAAACTGTATTCAAAAATCACTACCATACGAGGATTCTACTTAAACCATTGGAGGGTTAAAGATGATCAAGGTATTGATCGTAGATGATGAATCGCTGGCGCGGATTCGCCTGCAGCGTTTGCTCGGAAAAAAATCGGATATCGAGCTTGTGGGCGAAGCGAGAAATGGCCTTGAAGCGGTCCAGATGGCCCATCAATATCTGCCCGACATTGTACTGATGGATGTGCGAATGCCAGAAATGGACGGGCTAGAAGCCGCGCGCCAGATCGCCAAAATGATACCGCCTCCGGCGGTGATTTTCTGCACCGCCTTTGAAGACTTTGCGCTGCGTGCATTTGATGCCAAAGCCTTTGCCTACTTACTGAAACCGATTAAAGACAATGAGCTGGATGCGGCACTTCAACGCGCCGCGAGCGCAACCCGCGCCCAGCTTAATGGTCAGACACCGAGTCATAGGCGGCACCTCTGCAGCAGAACTCACAACGGCCTCGAATTGGTCGCAGTAGAACATATTCGCCTGCTTCAGGCCGACCAAAAGTACGTCACCGCCTATACCGCTGAAGGCGAAACCTTACTCTCAGATACGCTCAAGGATATTGAGAAGGAATTCTCGCAGTTCTTTGTGCGTGTGCATCGCAGTGCATTGGTTGCCCGCGATGCGATTGAAGGGTTGACCTACGCAGAGGGTCATCTGGCGGTTAAACTAAGGGATATAGCGATTCAGCCGATTGTCAGCCGTCGTCTGGAGCCCAAACTACGGCAATTGTTACCCCAGCTTTAAGGCCGTCCTAGAGCGATAAAATTCAGCTGCCCAAGCGCAGCCAAATGGTCGATAATGTCCACTTAGTCAATCACAGCGATGGAATTTCAGTGCCCCAGACGATCCGAATTGCGACGCGAAAGAGCCCCCTGGCTCTTTGGCAGGCCGAGTTTGTAAAAGCTAAGTTACTTGAGAACCACCCAGATCTTGATGTCCAGCTGGTGGCCATGACCACCCGTGGTGATGTGCTGCTGGATACGCCACTGGCGAAAGTTGGCGGCAAAGGTCTGTTTGTGAAAGAGTTAGAAGTGGCAATGTTGGAAAATCGCGCCGATATTGCCGTGCACTCAATGAAAGATGTACCTATGGAATTTCCTCCGGGCCTAGGCCTAACGGTTATCTGTGAGCGCGAAGACCCCTTAGATGCTTTTGTCTCTAATCGCTACGCCAATCTTGCCGAGTTGCCTCCTGGATCTGTGGTGGGAACTTCTAGCCTGCGCCGACAGTGTCAGATTCGCGCTGCCTTTCCAGACCTGCAGATTAAAGATCTGCGCGGCAATGTTAATACTAGATTGGCGAAACTGGATTACGGNGACTACGACGCAATTATCCTTGCCAGTGCCGGGCTGATTCGACTGGGTATGGAGGCGCGAATTGCCTCGCGCCTCGAATCCGAACTCTGCCTGCCTGCTGGCGGCCAGGGTGCAGTAGGTATCGAATGCCGTCTCGATGATCAGGCCACTATCGAATTATTGAAACCCTTAGAGCACAGTCAGACGCGCATACGAGTCACTGCCGAGCGCGCACTTAATCGACGCCTTGAGGGCGGCTGTCAGGTGCCGATTGCCTGTTATGCTGAGTTGGATGAGGCTGGCGAATCACTGCAGTTGCGCGGTTTGGTCGGTAGTGTCGACGGCTCCCTAATTCTGCAAGATCAGCTCTCCGCTCCGGTCGCACAAGCAGAGCAGCTGGGTATTGAGCTAGCCGAACGTTTGCTGGCTGCAGGTGCGGGTGAAATTCTCGCAGAGGTTTACGGGGCAGACTAATGTCGCAACGCATCCTGGTGATCAGACCCCTGAGGCAGGCAGATCAGTTTATTGAACTGCTAGAGCGAGCTGGTAATCAGGTCTGCCATATCCCAGTGATGGCTATTGAACCTGTAGTGGATGGTCAGTCGATTAAAAACCTGATCTTGGAAGTGGATAATTTTGATAAGGCCATCTGTGTCAGTGGCAATGCTGCCGAATTGGCCATTGAATGGTTGGATCGCTATTGGCCAATGCAGCCTGTGGGCATAGAGTATTTTGCTATTGGGCAGCAGACGGCGCACATTCTTGGCGCTGCTGATATTGTCGCCCTGTCACCAAGTGGCCGACAAAATAGTGAGGCCCTGTTAGCGCTGCCTGAGTTACAGGACTTGAGCGATCAGCGGGTGATTGTTTTTCGCGGCCGGGGTGGTCGAGAGATTCTTGGTGATACTCTTATTGAGCGCGGTGCACGAGTCGATTACTGCGAGCTTTATGAGCGCGTAATCAATCCCCAAAAGGCGCTGTTGGCGCGTAAACAGATGTTGGAAAGTGATTGTCTTGTGGCTCATAGTGGCGAGTTGCTAACTGCATTGGGTGATCAGTCCGGAGAGTCTGGGGCTGAGACGGCCGTTGTGGTTCCCAGTGAGCGAGTGGCGGAGATTGCCTGGAAGTTAGGTTATAGAAATATTGTCAGTGCCGAGAATGCGCTGCCAGAGGCAATGTTAGCTGCGGTACAGAAGGCGCTGTAATTTATTGCGTTAAAACCGGTTGACGAGCTATTCTTTGATTAATGAATAATTTTTTGGCGTTTGATGAGTGCGCGATGACTGCTTAATTGGTGTTCAATAGGCGTTTAATTGGCGCGCAACAAAAGAGAGGAAATGGTGACTGAGAAAAAACCTGCTACGCCTGTGGCAAGCGACAAGAGCGGTTCTGCGAAGGCCAGTTCTTCTGCAGCGGATAAATCAAGCTCAGTTAAACCATCTACCAAGAGCAAGGCCAGCGAAGCGTCTAGTAACAGTGCGCCTAGAAATAAAGCTTCTGAAAACAAAGCTCCTAACAATACAGCTCCTAACAATACAGCGCTTGATACTAAAACCCCGAGGAAATCCGTCCCCTGGTTTAAAACAATTCTTTTATTGTTACTGGTCGCTGCACTGGCGGGGTCGTCTTGGTTTGNTTGGATGCAGTGGCAGCAGCGCGCGGTTTTAGCTGAGAGTCTGCAAGCCAGATTAACGGCCTTTGAGGGGCAGATTGAGAGACAGCAGCAAGTGACCGTTCGCGCGGGCCAGCAGCAGTCGAAAGCCATTAAAACTCTGCAGGACCAACTCTACTCTCTGCGCCTGCTGACTAACCGTCAGGCCGAGCAGATATTAACTCTGGGCACCGCGACCCGGGGTGATTGGCTATTGGCAGAAGCTGCCTATCTAGTGCGTTTGGCCAATCAGCGTCTTCAGGTGGAGCGCAGCGTCGATAATCCTCTGGCGATTTTGGAAAGTGTCGACGGCATTTTTGTTCAAATCAATGATCCTGAATTACTGGCGGTGCGCAATGCCTTGGCAGTTGATATTGCCGCTTTGCGCATGGTTGAAAAAGTCGATCCTGAGGGGATCTACCTGGAGTTACAGGCAATCTCGGCGGCCCTTGAAACACTGTCGATACTTGAGCCTCATGCTGACCCTGAAGCTGTTCAACTTGCTCAAGCTGGACAAGATAGCGAGCAGCCACCGAGTTCTCTAGCCGAAACGCTTCAGCGCTTTAGTGACAATTTTGGCAACCTAATTGTTTTGCAGCGACGTCAACAACCGATTGAGCCTTTACTCAACGGTGCAGAACAAACCATGGTGCGTCAGAATCTCTACCTGCTACTTGAGCAAGCGCAGAGTGCTTTGCTCCGTGAAGAGCAGAGAATTTACAGCAGTAGTCTCACAAAAGNCGAGGCATTACTGCGCCGCTACTTTCAGTTAAACAGTGAATCCGAAGCCTCAATTGCACGACTGCAGATTCTCGCCGAACGTTCAGTGAACCAGACACTACCGGATATCTCCGGCTCGCAGAATGCTATTCAAACAGCGCTTAATTTGCGCAATAGCAGCGCTACCGACGAGGGAGCCGAACAGTGAGAAAGCTATTGTTGTTGCTAGTGCTGGCCTTGCTTGTTGGCGCGCTGGCAGTCTGGGTATTACAATTTGGCAGTGGCTATGTGCTGCTAAGTTTTGCTGAATTGACGATTGAGATGAGTGCTTGGACTGGACTAATAATCTATTTGGCTGCCACCGTACTGCTGTTTTGGTTGTTGTTAACTTGGCGCTGGATCGTGAGCGCTGGCGGTTTTAGATCTTGGTGGCGCAATCGCCGTAGCGCGCGTAATCAGAATCAGACTGCTGAAGGGTTGTTACTGTTTGCTGGTGACGATTGGCAAGAAGCTGCAAAGCTGTTATCCCAGTCTGCTGATAAGTCATCAATGCCAGTGGTTAATTTGCTGTTTGCAGCCCGAGCTGCTGCGGACAATGAACAGTTTGATCAGGCCCGTCAGATTCTGCAGCGATTAAAAGTATCCTANCCGAAAAGCCGTTTTGTCGCCGATAAGGCCCTTGCCGAAACGCACTTACTACAAGAGCGGCCCGAAGAAGCACTGAAAATCCTGCAGGCTGTCTATGCTGAAAACCCGCGTGATAAAGGGCTTTTGCGGCTCTTAGCCGATGCTCATTACCTATCTGAAAATTGGACTGCTGCGCAAAAAATGCTGGGGGATTTGAAGCGCTTTCAGGCTGTCAATGATCAGGATCTGGCTAATCTTGAGCAGGACGTTTACTGTAACTTACTCGACAGCTCAGGGCTGAATAGTAGGGGCACAATAAGTGAAAAGCGAGCTCAGCTTGAGGATATTTGGTATCTGATTCCCAGAAAACACCAGCGAGAACCGCAGATTATTGCCTGCTATGCTGCCAGTCTAGGTAGAGTTAAGTTAACCGACAAACAGCAGGTGCTATTGACCAAATCGCTCAACAGGCAGTGGCATCCACAGTTGGTCACACAGTTTGGCGAGCTTGAATCGGAGAGTCCAGAAAAGCAGCTGATGGTGGCTGAAAAATGGTTGGTGCAGCACGGCGAAGATGCCGATCTACTCTTGGCGCTGGGACGAATCTGCCAGCGTCTGAAGTTTTGGGGCAAGGCCAAGGACTATTTTACAACTGCCGTTAAGTTACGTCCCTCGGTTCAGGGCTCTATCTACTTGGCCAGCGTGCTGGAAAAAATCGGCGACAGCAACGCTAGTGCTGAGGCTTACAAACAGGGGTTGCTCGCCGCACTTGAGCAAGAGCCGCTAAACGACTAGCTGCCACTAAGACGACAGTGTCAGGCTGCCTGTTGAAAGCTACGCAGCAACTCTATTTCATCCGCCCAAATCGATGGATCTATGGTTTCCAGAACCAGGGGAATTCCGTCAAAGCGCTCGTCCTGCATAATAAATTGAAAGACATTTAGTCCCAGATTGCCATGCCCAAGACTGTGGTGTCGATCGACGCGACTGGCATATTCTGAGCGCGAATCATTCAGATGCATGCCGCATAGATAGTCAAAGCCGACAATCCGNTGAAAATCATCAAAGACTTTTTCACAGCCATCTGTNCTGCGCATATCGTAGCCCGCGGCAAAGGCATGACAGGTATCGTAGCAGATACCGACACGGCTCTTATCTTCGACGCCATCGATCATGGCTGCCAATTGCTCAAAACTAAAGCCAAGATTACTGCCCTGGCCAGCAGTATTCTCAATCACGGCAGTGACTCCAGACGTTACGTCCAAGGCCAAATTGATCGATTCTGCGATCTTGGTTATGCATTGGTCCTCCGTGATTTTGCGCAGATGACTGCCGGGATGAAAGTTAAGATATTTGAGTCCTAGCTGCTCACAGCGACGCAATTCATCGACAAATGCCTCACGAGATTTTTCCAGCCCCTCGGTCTCAGGATGGCCAAGATTAATCAGGTAGCTGTCGTGGGGCAGAATCTGCTCCGGCGAAAAATCATAGCGTTCACAGTTCTCTCTAAACTTCTCAATGCTTTCTTGGCTAAGAGGTTTGGCCTGCCATTGACGTTGATTTTTGGTAAAGAAAGCAAAGGCTGTGGCGCCTATTGCCTGGGCATTCAGTGGTGCATTTTCGATGCCGCCAGCCGCACTAACGTGGGCGCCAATATATTTCATAGGGGACGATTCTCTGGAGGTGAGAGTAGATGCTTATTAGTCTCAGAATAATAATGTAAAAGGGAATAATCTCCAACGGCCTTGATAGTTATCAACAGGCCTGAAGTCAAAAACTGCTAGTCTTANAGGTCACTATGATAACCGTCAATGCTTTATGACTGATTTTGAATGCACTCCCCAAGTCGCTCTAGATTTTATGAATCGCGAGCATCGCAAAGCGTTTGATGATGCTAATGCCTTAAAGCGTCTCTTGGATAAGGCCTTGGCGCTGAAACTCGACAGTGCCCTTAAATCTGAAACTAAATCTCCAGAGTCTGAAGCGTTGGGTGAATTCGAGACTGAGGAAGAGGCCAAGACGAGCCAGTCCGACAGCACCCAAATTGAACTACTGATGCAGACCCTGTTACTGGACACTGTTACCCACTTTAAACTGGAAGAGCAGTGTATGGAGCAATACGAATTTCCTGCGCGGGAGGCGCATAGTCAAGAGCATCGACTGGTATTGCAATGGATGGACAGGGAACACAGTCTCTGGAGTAGAGATTGCAATATTGAAACCATCAACCATCTGAGCATTTACGCAGCAGACAGATTTCCCAAATGGTTGCTCAATCATATAGTCACCATGGATACGGTGATGGCCAGCTATATTCACCGCCATGGCGGTACTTCTTTTTAAATACAGCTCTCTTTAAACACAGCTCTTTTTAGATACGGTTTCTTTTTAGATCTCGAATCAAAAATCGCACCGGATGCATGGCCTGACAGAGCTCTTCAGGCAAAGTGTCATTCAGTATTGTTTTCTCGCCGGCAATCTCCGCCGCCAACAGTTCGGCCGTTAACGGCGCATAGCTCAGGCCTCTGGAACCCATACCGCAATTAACATAGAGGTTGGGTAGATAGGCTCCGAGAGTCGTCATGGGAGTCTTGGCATCGCGGCGCAATTTGGCGTAATCCTCAAGCATGGCCCCTCGGTCCGGCACCGGGCCGGCAATGGGCAGATAATCTGAGGTGGTGCAGCGAAAGTTAGCTCGCCCAGTTAATTTTTCATTGGTCGGGTTGCCCAGTACTGCCGCTAGTCCGGCATCGGTCGCCGCTATTTGCGCCAGATTGGTCTGATGGTCAATATCCCGCAGTTCGGTAGTAAACAGGTCTTTGTTGTAGGTCGCGCCACAGCCGTGCAAACCCTCTTCTGCGGGCGTGATATAGCACTCGCCACAGACTACCATTTTCATTTTGCTGCTCTCCGGAGTGCAGGGCAGTTGTGTGATCTGGCCGCGAATCTTGCGCAGCGGTAGATAGGCCGTTTGGCTAAATTTTTTGCAGTCAAAGGCACTGGCAATAATGGCACTCTCAGTTTCAATCACCAGCTGCTTATTGGCATCCAGTAATTGCCAGCTCTGCTGTTGCTCACTGTATTCGAGACTGTGGATATCTGCCTGTACAAGCGGAATATCATTTAGTTTAAGTAATTGTTCGCAGATAAGCTGCGGTGGCAGCCAGCCCAGCTGGGGAAAATACAGAGCCGACTCCGCCTGCAGTGGCACGCCGCTCAATGCCTCTAGCTGTCCATGAGCGATGGTTTTGACCATCTCTGTCTGATCGGCGTAGCGCTCACTAATCAGCTTAAAGTCTCTGCGGGCCTTCTCATTCTCCGGCACTACCAATACGCCGCACTGGCGACCCAAACCACTGTCCCAGAAAGGCTGGTAATAGTGGCTGGCAAACTGAATGGCCGCGAGATTAACGCGGGGCAATAAATCGTCTCTGGGAGATAGTTTGGGGTAGACAATACCCTCGGGATTTCCCGAGGCCTCGGCGCCGGCGTGGTTATGACGGTCGACAACGGTCACGTTGAAGCCGCGTTTTTTTAATGCCGCAGCCACTGTGCAACCAGAGATGCCCGCGCCTATAACAGTGACGGTTTTACGGTTGCGGGGAATCGGGTTGGCGGTTTCAAACCAGGGCATGGCACTGGGTTGCTGTTTACTCATTTCCCGAGGCCAAACTCAGTGCAAATTTGCTCACACCAGCGGCTAATATAGTCATCACTGAGATCTAGCTGGTTCTCGTCATCTAGTGCTAGGCCGACAAAATGCGCCTTATTATCGGTGAGCGCCTTGGACTCGTCGAACTCATAACCTTTGTTGGGCCATTCGCCGACCATAGTTGCACCACGATTTTTCACCTTGGCCCAGAGATAGCCGAGGGCATCCTGAAACCATTCCGGATAACCTATCTGATCGCCGAGACCGTAGACCGCGACCTGTTTTCCAGCGAAGTCGATTTGCTCTAGTTCGTCCCAGTGACTCTCCCAGTCCTCTTGAAGTTCGCCGTAGTCCCAGGTGGGGATGCCGAGTATTAGCAAATCATAATCAGCCATTAGGCTGAGGGGTTGATCGGCGATATTGTGCAAGCTGACGCTGTCGCTGTGTCGGCTATTGATCTGGGCACAGATTTTTTCCCCGGCCATTTCTGTGTAGCAGGTTGAGCTGCCGTAAAATAGGCCGATTGCTGAACTCATTGGTTTTTTCTCAAGCTGGGAGTAGGAATTTGCTCTAACAAGATCGTTATATGAGCGATCCGAGGGGATCATGATACCTGCTCTGTTGGCAGGACGGAACGCCCTTTACTCGCTCTCTATTTTAAGCGCCGCCGGCAAAATCCAGCTGCCGCCAGGCTTCATAGACAATAATCGAGACCGTATTCGAGAGGTTGAGGCTGCGACTCTCTTTTTGCATAGGTAGGCGCAAGACCTGCTCTGTGCCCAAACCGTCGCGAACATCCGCAGGCAAGCCGCGAGTTTCAGGACCAAATAACAGTGCATCTCCCTCTTCAAAGCGAGCCGAGGAATAGCAAACTGTACCTTTGGTGCTTAGGGCGTAAATCTTTTTCGGCTGCTGGCTCTGTCGATAGGCCTCTAGACTAGCGTGGACTTTTAACGATTGAAATTCGCGGTAGTCGAGGCCGGCGCGGCGGAGTTTTTTATCATCCAGATCAAAACCCAAAGGCTCAATCAGATGCAGGCGAAAGCCGGTATTGGCGCAGAGGCGAATAATATTGCCGGTGTTAGGCGGAATTTCTGGTTGGTATAAAACAATATCGAGCATGAATTTTTAAGAGGCGACTTAGGCGTCGACAATCTCCACCATCAAATCATCNGACAGACTTTCGAGAATGTCGGTTAGCTGGTCTCCAGTCATGCCACTTGGCAGCTGCAGGTAGGTGTGCGCGTAAAACATCATACCGGCGGACATGGGTGTGCTTTCACAGAAGGTTTCCAGGGAAATAAGGCTGACGCTATGGCTCGCCAGCAATGCTGAAATTTCGCCGACAATGCCTGGGCGATCATTGG
>JGI26246J51724_1000211_pt1 | contig 29091 bp, 30 predicted proteins | sample SaaInlLV_10m_DNA_FD_51724 | JGI IMG/M metagenome (IMG submission 51724) | reverse complement strand
CATTCGACAAGGCATGATTCAGTGCCTCCATATGTGATTCTGCAATCTTTATGAATTCAGAGTCAGATAGATCACTGAAAAGCATATGCCGAGATAAAGCAAGATCAGGGCAATCAAGCTGCAAGTCTAAGCCTGATGCGACAATTGTTTCATACTCATCTTTCATTGCATCAGCTAGTGCTGCTAAATATGCATCTCGAGTTGAATAGTAATCATTCTGCAAAAATAAAGAAATGACGCCAGGTGATGCTGCATTCATAAAGCCTCTTTGAACTTCATTTACAGACATTGCTTTTTTTAAGTTTAAAATATCTTTTTGCAGTTCCCCCTGTCCTTTTGATTTAACTTCACCTGTGCACATCGGCCTAGCATATTGAGGCGTTCCACCATCATCAGAAAGCCTTTTTAAAAATCCTGGGAAGAGCTTCAGATCTTCTGGAGCGTTTCTAGGACTATCTCCAGAAAATCCCGTATATCTGTCTTTAACATAAGTTGCGTATGATATTTTTGAGGTTTCTCCATCACTCACAATATCGATGCCCGCTTTTTTTTGCTTTTCAACTGTAGTCAAAACGTTGTTTTGCATGCATGCATCAAAACTATTTTCATCATATTCTTGATTATTTTCTCTTGCAAAAATATAATCTACAACCTCTTGACCTCTTGGCAATGAACCTACATGGCTCGTTAAAATTCTACTCAATTAATTCTCCTTTATAAATTAAACTATTCTCTCCATGTTGACCCTGCTGGGTCGTTTGTTTTTGTAACTTTAAATAAGCTCGCTTCATCTAAACCAATAGGGGTCATCTTGTAGGATAAGTCGGGGCGAATTAAGCAAGTATCTCCAGCAGAAATGCGAGTTGAATTTCCATCCCACTCGAGAGTCCATTCGCCTCTCATAACCATGTTGACTTCGTATTGGCTGGGCGAGTGCATTTCGTCAACAAAGGTCTCATTCGAAATGAAATCCACCTCAAACCCTGGCTTATCTTTCAAAAGACCATTAGCTCCTATGACCTTAAGTGGTGTGTCTTTAGAGTGGTGAGATAAGTCTGATGCACTGACAAAAAAATTACTCATAAACGCTTCTGTCGAAACCTTTGGGAAGTTTTTAAGCTCTTCATCAGTTAATAATTGCATGGGCGTAATATGCTCTGGAAGCAACTCTCCTTTTTTTGTATCATATAAGACCCCGTTATCTCCAAGCAGAAGTCCAAAATCCTTAGCGTCATTAATCACCTCAGGGGCCCACGTCACACCGCCCCCTGCATCATCGCCACCAAGAATGGCCATTAACATTCCATAGCCATCTCCAACATTTTCAAAGGCTCTAAATATCCCTGTTGGTATATTCACCAAGTCGCCTTCATTTGCAAACAATTCTCCATCTTCACCATAGCGTCCCCAGAAAAAACGCCAGCTTCCCTTGAGCACATAAAAGACTTCAGCAGTTGTGTGAGTATGCAAAGAGTTCTTGCAACCAGGTGGTTGTCCAGCCGCACCTATATTAAAACCTGGAGTTTCATTAATATGTACATGCTGGTCTCGACTTTCTGAAACGCCGCCACCTATAATAGTAAAGTTTTCTTTTTGATCAGATCCTGGTGTATGGGCATCAATGAAAGCCGTCTTGCAAGGCTTTAAGTCTGAATACCGAACGATAAATTTTTCCATTTCTTCTGGGGTCATTATTTAACCTGTCTTAATGATTATTTGTTTCCAGATTGCTGTTTCATCGAAGAGTGTATATTCTCTCCTAAGCCCCCAAGGTCCAAATTCTGCGTGTGAAACGCCCATTACATATAAGTCAGCACCAGTAGGTTCACCAAAAATACCCCAACCATCATGCTTGCCTTTAAGGTTCCATCTCACTGCAGCTCTGGGAGAGAGGTGACTATCTTCACGTCCAATTTGATGTTCGACTGTAAAAACTGCGCTTGGCATAGAAGAGCGNAGCCCTCTCCAAAACTCTTCAGCATCCACATACGAATGACCACATACCCCTCCTGGGTATTCTAGATGACATCCACGATCATATTCAGATCTATAAACNGAAGNGTCATCGTTCATAATACGATTNAGTATATCGACATACTTTTCACCCCACNCATTCGTATTTCCATTGCCGATGTAGGGGCCTTTCTTGTCCATAGAATCATTAAATGGATGGTTGCATTTTTCTATGCCGCCTTCCAGACTTATTTGATCTCTTGCAAAATCCTTTGGCATCATTCCTAGCTGGCGAACAATAGCGCCCTGATCTCGAATTAACCATTCATCATTTACTTGATTGTTAATAGCNTGACAGTCTGCGATTGTTCTAAAAACAACCTTCTTNCCTGTTGCNTTNCCAAATGAGCCATCTCCCAGATGAGAAGCTGTAGAAATAATTCTATGTGAGGACAACATACCGGTCTCCGGTGTCCCTGACCAAATTACATCTTCTCCTAATAACTTACGATCAGGAAATTCTGATAATGTTGCTTTTGTTGCATCAATAACCGTCTTATTTCCAATCACAAGGGAGGGTGGGGCCCTTAAAATAATATCATCTGAGTACAAGTAAAGGAGCTTATCAATACCCCTTTCTTCCCAAATTTCATGAGTAATGCCATTAATCCAGTCAGGAAAATTAGCATATTGTGAATCAAACCCTTTCATTCTATTCTCTCCTATTTATCAGAAATTTTTGCAGAACCCCTAACCATTAGTGGTCCATCAATTTCAANTCTTCTAGCAGTTGTTGTTTTATTTTCAATGCTCTCAATTAGAATTGAAACCGTTTCAGCTACCATTCGATTGGCTGGCTGTCGAACTGTTGTTAAATCATAAGCAGGCCATGAGGAAATAGGCACATCATCATAACCAACNACAGAAACTTGTTCAGGGACTTNTAANCCTAGCTCAAACCTAATAACATCGATTACTGCAATTGCCATAGCATCNTTAGCAACGAATACTGCATCTGGAAAATTTTGTTTAGAAAACATTGTTCGCGCCGCTTGTCTGGCTTCATCAGAATTAAAGTTACCCACTTCTCTTGCATATAATTCCTGTCCATTTCTAACTAGTTCTTCAGTGAAGCCTTTTTCTCGGTCTCGTTGAGTCGATGCCCCCTCCCAACCAGCAATATATCCAATACGCTTATGTCCACCTGCCAAAAGAAATCTAGCAACTTTCTGACCACCTTGAAAATTATCAGAGGTTACCGCCGATAGCCTATCATCATCTTGAGTTCGATTAAATAAAACAACTGGAACACCTGCAGAGGTGCATCTCTTAGCAAGGTCTGAGGACATAGAAACCGAAGCAGCTATAATGCCATCAACTTGATAATCTAAAATTTCATCTACCGCATCAGCAATGTCACCCTCTTTGTTTCCAGACATAAAAATTAAAACGTGATAACCTTTCTTTTGAAGAGCACTTGAGAGTAACTCCAAAGCCTCTGGATAAAAGTAGTTATCCAAATATGCCACTACGAGCCCAATCATTCGAGACTTTCCTGTGATTAATGAACGCGCTAACACATTGGGCCTATATCCTAATTCTGCTGCTGCTTTACGAACTAGCTCGTTTGTTTTCTTAGAGGATGACGCACCAGGTGTGAAGACCCTTGAAACAGCAGACTGGCTTACACCAGCTAATTTTGCTACCTCCATTGATGTAATTTTTTGAGTGCTCATTAGTCCGCTGTCCAGCCTCCATCAATCATCAATGCTGAACCTGTAATCATGCCAGATGCCTCTGAGGCTAGAAATACCACTGCCCCATGATATCTTCAACTTCACCTGCACGTCCAAGTTTTATTTTTTCCTCAATCCACTTTTTGCGCTCAGGATTATCAAATGTAGATTGTGTTAACGCCGTTCGGATAAATGTTGGGCAAATAGTGTTGACCCTAATTTGATGGACCCCCCATTCAATTGCCATGGCCTTTGTAAAGCCCTCTACAGCATGCTTTGAAGCAGAATATACCGCTCGGTCTACTCCGCCAACATGTCCCATTTGAGAAGAAATATTAATTAGTGAGCCTGGTTTTTTTGCCTTTATCAGTCCTCTTGCTACTGCTTGTGTCAAAAAGTAAGCACCCCTAAGATTGACATCCATGACCTCATCAAAATCCTCAGTAGAGGTTTCTAATGAAGGTGAATGACGACCCATGCCAGCACTATTTACAAGGATATCAAAGGGCTTTTGATTTTTAAAAAAAAGCTCGATTGCGTCTGTATCAGCAATATCCAGCTGAACAGCCTCAACACTATTGCCCTTTAATTGTATTGCATCAGAAGCTTTTTGAAGAGCGTCAATATTTCTTGATGCCAAGACGACCTCAGCGCCTGCATCCGCAAGTGCTACAGCACAAGCCAGACCAATGCCAGATGAAGCTCCCGCAATAAGGGCAGTTTTATTATCTAATCTAAAAGATGGTGTAGTCGGAAGTTTCAAAATCAATTACCGTTTATGTTTTTAGCTTTGTTAAATTCTCTTAATCTACCGAGAACATCAACACCAATTTGATTATAAATATCCAGAATATCTATCATGACCCAGTTTTCCCTTATTTTTCCTTCTTCCAACCTCCAAAAATCAAGTGACCGAAGAAAAACCTCTTTATTACTTGGGGCGATACCCATCCAGCCATCATGAGTGAGTGTTTGTTTCATATTTGGCCAGCCAGTTACAGCTGCATATTCTCCATCTCCAAAAAAGTGATATCCAATTTGATCCCCCCAACCATCTCTCTTACTATAAGTTGTATCTTTTCCTCTGTCTGGCATAGCATTCAAAAATGGTATTTGATGCCAGTTTCTAAAACCTTCAATACCCCTTCCACTTCCTATTCCAGAGGGACCATACCAATTCATTTTGGGATGCCAATAGTAATCCATTTTCATGACTTCAGGACCACCCTCAGAGGGATGCTTTTTCATAGCATTAGCCATTCCTAGAATATGCTCCATTGAGGCATCACTTTTTTCAGGGTCATATGGACTATCTGAAATCCCATCCATTGTTGCTGGGCCTGGGACGCACCATTCTCTTCCAAGAGTTGGGGCCATTGGCCAAGAGTCAGACTGCATCATAAGTTCTGGTATGTCCCACAACGCCTGAACTTCAATTATTTTGTCCTCCTGAAAGCAATAAAATTCATGGAATCGCATATGTGCAATATGGCCAGTTGGAGGGATATCTAAAAATGACTTTAAAAAAGTACCATTGTAAAAGCCAGCACATCCAACCCAATGCAAATCCTTTTCAGTTTTCCCAGCGATAACGATATAGTCTCGTCTTTCAAGATCAGGCATTGATTCAAACAGTGGTTTAAGTGCTTGATTATAAAAACTAGTTGGACCTAGAATATCTCCAAAAGGGTGGGATAGATGAATAATCGCCTCCTCATCAAATAGAGACTCGAGGCTACTTCGAACTCCATCCTCCGTAAAACTATACATACTCAATCTTAGAGGCTTTATTAGCTCTTTAAGATGGTTGGCTCTATGCACTACTGGGCCGCCTTCCCATATGGCACGTCTTCACCGCCATAGCGCCTAACCCTTATATTGGCTTGCTCTGCATGACCAACAAAAGACTCTAGCATGCAAAGTCGAGAGCAGTATCTTCCAATCTTTACGGCTGCCTCATCCGTTGTTATTTTTTGATAACTATGCGTTTTGAGATACTTTCCTACCCAGAGACCGCCTGTATAACGCCCCGCTTTTTTAGTCGGCAAAGTATGGTTAGTTCCAATCACTTTATCACCATTCGATACGTTTGTTCTTGGACCCAAGAATAGTGCTCCATAAGAATGCATATGATCTAAAAACCAGTCATCACGGTCAGTCATAACCTGAACATGTTCTGAGGCAATATCATTGGCAACTTCTAGCATTTCATCATAAGTATCACAGACAACAACCTCGCCATACTCTGCCCAGCTGACACCCGCCGTATCTGCTGTCGGAAGAATCGTTAGTATTCTATCAATCTCTACTTGTGTTTCTTCGGCAAGTTTTTGACTGTTCGTAACCAAAACCGCTGGTGAGTTATAGCCGTGTTCGGCTTGACCTAAAAGGTCAGTTGCACATAGTTCAGCATCAACTGTCTCATCAGCAATAACCATCGTTTCTGTAGGTCCGGCGAATAAGTCAATACCAACTCTACCAAAGAGTTGTCTTTTAGCCTCAGCCACAAATGCATTACCAGGGCCAACGAGCATATCTACTGGATTAATCGACTCAGTTCCAAGAGCCATAGCTCCAACAGCTTGAATACCTCCAATCACATAAATTTCATGAGCGCCGCCAAGATGCATTGCAGCAATTACGGCTGCGTTTGGCGCACCTTGATATGGCGGAGTGCAGGCTACAATTCTAGGAACTTTTGCAACACTAGCAGTCACAACTGACATATGCGCTGAAGCGACCATAGGAAACTTTCCTGCTGGTACGTAGCAACCTACTGACTGTACAGGAATATTTTTGTGTCCAAGAATAACACCTGGCATTGTTTCAACTTCGATATCTTGCATTGAGTCTCTTTGGGCCTGGGCAAAATTCCTGACCTGTTCCTGTGCAAACTTGATATCTTTCATATCTCTATCAGACACATTTGCAATAAGGCCATCAATCTCAGCTGAACTTAACTTGTATGATTTTGGTGAGTAATTGTCAAACTTTTCTGAGAACTCTCTAACAGCAGAATCACCTTTTTCTTCAATTACTTTTAAAGTATTTTTGACAACTTCACTAACCTCAGCATCATCAATTGCTTTGTCNGCAGCTGTCTTTCCTTTTTTTAAATATTTAATAGCCATAATAATTCCAATTAATTAGGTTTTGGTGGTTGGACTTCACCTCGATCAAACGTTTCCCAACCCATTCCATTGAAAACATCAATTCCGAGTTGAGACAATATGCTTGGAAAATCAACATTAACCCAATTATCAATAATGAGGCCATCTCTGACTTCCCAAAAATCTGTGTAATGAATTTTCACACGCTGATTCGTTGGCTTAATACCCATGAATTCACCACTATGAAGCGCATCGATGTGTCCAAAACAGGAAGCCCATTCACCATCCACAAGAAACTTGTCCGTCTTATATATCCGATCTGTAAAGGCTGCCCTTAATGGCAGCTGCCAGTTATTTCTAAACTCCTCAAGGTTGTTTTTTATGCCGCAGCCCTGGTTGCCCATCCAGCGAAACTCTTTATGAAAATATTGATCCATGTCATTTGAGTTAGCTCCCAAAGCATCTTCCATTGCCTTTACAACTTCAAGAGTTTTTTGAGATTTTGAATCATAACTCATAGGAAGCTCAACACTCATTTTCTAACATTTGACCAGTTTCACTGTCAAACAATAAACACAAGTTAGCAGAAATATTGGCCATCACATTAGAGCCAATATCAACATGATAATTCTTATCCGACTTCATCGAAATAAGTTCGTCGCCAGGCCTAACTGAAACCATAGTCATATCACCAAGTAGCTCCATTGAGAATGCTGGCGCTGAAATATCACCCTTGGATTTGACGATTACAGCGTCCTCCGCACGGAAACCCAGGGTTATACTTCCATTATGCTTTTTACTCAACCCTTTAATCTTAACTCCCTCACTCGTAAAGACGCCATCGCTTATTGATCCTTTTAATAGGTTCATCGCAGGTGACCCAATAAAACTTGCTACAAAACTATTAGCTGGTTTATTGTATATTTCTTGAGGTGTTCCAACCTGTTGTACAATTCCGGCATTCATTACTACAACTCGATCTGCAAGCGTCATGGCTTCAACCTGGTCATGGGTCACGTATATGGTGGTAACTTTTAAATTATGCTGTAGATTTTTAATTTGCGCCCTTGTGGAAACACGTAACTTGGCATCTAAATTTGATAACGGTTCATCCATCAAGAAAACTGTCGGCTCCCTCACAATTGCCCTAGCTAGTGCTACTCTTTGTCTCTGTCCTCCGGATAGCTCGGCAGGTTTTCGATGCAAAAAGTCATTTAATTCGACCATCTCCGAAGCGTTCATTACTTTTTCATCATGAAGCGCTTTATCAATCTTCCTAACCTTAAGTGGAAAACGAATATTTTCATAGACTGTCATGTTGGGATAGAGCGCATAGGATTGAAAAACCATTGCTACGTCGCGATCCTTTGGCTCTAGAGTATTGACTACTTTACCCTTAATGAGTACTTCTCCACTGGTGATGGTTTCTAAACCAGCTATCATTCTCATTGTCGTAGTCTTACCACAGCCAGAAGGGCCCAACAATACTAAAAACTCTTCGTCAGCTATTGTAAGGTTAAAGTTATCAACTCCTACAAAACTACCCCATCTTTTTGTTAGATTTTTTAATTCAATTTCTGCCATAATATTTGTATGTAAACTAATTCCTAAAACTTAAGTATTGCAAGCAAAATGCATACGATTGCAAAATATTATAGCACATGGTTTTTTCTTATAAAGATAATGTTGCAATCCTATGCAAAAATAAATTTATTTTTATTTCAAATTTACAAGTTTTGCAAATAAAATAACTAATGTTCAGATAAAGGGGAAATGACATGACAAACCTTCAGCCATCAAGAGAAGTCTTTATTACCTGCGCCGTCACAGGCTCTGGTGATACAACTGGTAGATCAGAAAAAGTACCAATTACACCTCAACAAATTGCAGACTCATGTATCGAGGCAGCTGAAGCAGGCGCTGCAATTGTGCATATTCATGTTCGTGATCCAGAAACTGGCACTCCAGCTCGTGATCCTAGACTATACAGCCAAGTTGTTGATATCATCAAAGAGTCAAAAGTTGATATGGTCATCAACTTTACTGCTGGAATGGGTGGTGACATTGTTTTTGGGTCAGCTGAAAAGCCTTTCCCACTGGATGAAGCTGGTACCGACATGGTTGGAGCAACAGAGCGGCTTGAACATGTCCGTAATCTACTTCCAGAGATATGCACCATCGATTGCGGCACTATGAATTTTGGTCATGGCGATTATGTAATGACCAATACCTCCTCAGTTCTGCAAGAAATGGCACGCCAGGTTCAAGCGCTTGGGGTCAGGCCAGAGATTGAGTGTTTTGATACTGGACATTTACAATTAGCTATCTGGTTAAAAAATCAAGGACTTATTGATGACCCTGTGATGATCCAGCTATGCATGGGCATTCCTTGGGGAGCGCCAGATGATATGCATACATTCTTAGCAATGACCTCCAGTATTCCAAAGGACTGGACTTTTTCAGCCTTCTCTATAAGTAGGAATCAGCTTCCATTTGTAGCAATGTCAATCCTAGCAGGGGGTAATATTCGTGTAGGACTTGAGGATAATATTTATCTTAAAAAAGGAGTTCTTGCGACAAATGGCGACCTAGTTAAACAGGCAGTTAAGACTGCTGAAGGAATGGGTTGCACAATCATAGGACCAGAGCAAGTTCGTAAAAATTTAAAGCTTGAAAAGCGCTGGGGATAGTTATGAAAAGCATTAAGTCTGCAGGTGTAATTGGAGCGGGCGTTATTGGAAGTGGTTGGATTGCAAGGCTAATACTCAATGGAATTGATGTCTGTGTTTTTGATCCTTCAAAGGATGCTCCAAAGAGTGTTGAAAAAGTCATTAATAATGCAGAGAGAGCTTATAAAAATTTACTCAGGTCCCCACTTCCAAAAAAAGGAGTGTTGTCATTTCTTGATACCGTTTCAGAAGTTGCAAAATCTTCAGAAATAATTATCGAAGCTGTTCCAGAAAGGCTTTCTGCAAAGCAATCTGTTTATAAAGAAATTGAGTTAAATGCTTCTAACGAATTAATCATTACCTCATCTACCTCAGGAATTCTTCCATCTGATTTGCAGTCAGAAATGAAAAATCCAGAAAGATTAACTGTTGCCCATCCATTCAATCCAGTTTATCTTCTGCCTTTAGTTGAGGTCGTTGGTGGATCCAAAACTTCACAAAAAGTAATCGACGAAACGTGTAGTATTTTTTCTAATATTGGGATGTTTCCTCTTCATATTAAAAAGGAGATACCCGCATTTATCGCTGACAGGTTACTTGAGTCTGTCTGGCGAGAAGCATTATGGCTAGTCAATGATGATATTGCAACGACAGAAGAGATTGATGATGCAATTCGTTATGGTTTTGGGCTTCGCTGGGCACAAATGGGGCTCTTTGAAACATATAGACTAGCTGGAGGTGAAGCAGGGATGCGTCACTTTATTTCACAATTTGGGCCCTGCCTAGAATGGCCATGGACTCACTTGATGGATGTACCTGAATTTACAGAAGAGCTTGTAGACAAAGTTTCAAATCAATCAGATGACCAATCTGGAAAGCACAGTATTGACGAACTTATGCAAAAGCGAGACGACAATTTAGTTGACTTCTTAAAGGTTTTAAAAGAAAACCGATGGGGCGCTGGCAATACCTTAAAAGAATTTGATGATAGCCTAGGTAAGTCTAGGATAGACTTTTCTGAATTAGATGTATCTAAACCCTTAAAAACCTTTTCAACTCATATTCCTAAAGATTGGGCTGATTATAATGGTCATATGACAGAAGCGCGCTACCTAGATTGTTTTTCAGAAGCAACTACTGAGCTGATGGCCATCATTGGCGCTGATGAAGAATATATTGCGAATATAGGCTCCTACTTTACTGTTGAAACGCATATTCGTCACCTAGATGAAGTACTTATTGGCGAGGGTATTCATTCTAAAACTCAAGTAATATATGGTGAAAATAAAAAACTACATCTCTTTCACTGGCTCCATCATAATGATGGAAGGCTTTTAGCTACAGCAGAGCATATGCTCATTCATGTAGACTTAAAAACACGGGGCGCGAGTATGCCAGGAGATTCAGTCATTGAGAAAATGGAGCGCATATACAGCGCACATAAAAATTTGCCTAAACCTGAGGGCTTAAGTCGAGCTGTTGGAGACAAAGTTTAATACCATTCATCTTCCATACTCTCTTTCTTTTTAGCAATAAAATCAACTAATTCTTCGTCTATAGACTGATCGAGAGATGGCTCGACATAGTTATCAAGCATTTCATTCCAGCGCTCATAAGCTCTTTGCTGAGAATCCTTTGAGCCATCTTCTTCCCACTGCTCAAAAGAGTTGTTGTCGGGCAGTTCAGCACGATAATTTGCGGTTTCAAAATTTTCTGCAGTATGCTGAGTACCAAGAAAATTTTCACCAGGAGAATTTTCTAAATAAGCAGCTGTAGCTAATGAATTGTCATCAATAGTAAGCCCTTCAAACATTCTATGAAGCATTCCTAGACGGTCTACATCAAGCATAAATTTTTCATAGCCAACTACCAATCCGCCCTCCAGCCAACCGGCTGCTTGATGAATAAAGTTTGCCCCAGCTAAAATTGCTGGATAAATTGAATCAACCGACTCTTGCATAGCCTGAGCATCAGCAACCTTTGAGGCAGTGTAGTGACCACCCGCCCTAAATGGAAGGCCTACCCTTCTGGCCATCTGCCCAACTGCATAGGTAGCTAAACTTGATTCAGCAGTTCCAAAGGTTGGTGCGCCTGACTTAAGGTCCATCGTTGTCAAAAAGTTTCCATATACTGCAGAAGAACCTGGTCTAACTAATTGCGTTAGAGCAACACCGACAAGGGTTTCAGCATGAGCCTGAGCGATGGCTGCTGGCATGGTCACAGGAGACATTGCCCCGCCAAGAATAAAAGGAGTGATTACAACTCCTTGATTTGCCCTAGCATAACCTTTTAGAGCGTCGGTCATGGTCTTGTCATACACAAGGGGTGAGTTCACATTTATATTTCCTTGTATAACGCAATTTTTATCAACGATATCCTTACCAAAAACAATACGCGCCATTTCAATTGAATCCTCTACTCTGTCAAGTGCCGTTACAGATCCCATAAATGGCTTATCTGAATATTTTAAATGTGAATAAACCATATCCAGATGACGCTTGTTCACTGGAACATCAACTGGTTCACAATTAGTGCCACTTGTATGATGAAGCCATGGGGTCATATGCGAAAGTTTTATCAAATTATTAAAGTCTTGCATATTGCCTTGACGTCTCCCCCCCTTTAGATCGTAGACAAAAGGAGATCCATAAGCTGGACCTAGTACCAGCTTATTACCCCCAAATATGGTTGATCTTTTAGGGTTTCTTGCGAGCATTTCAAACTCACTGGGAGCAGTTTTACAAAGGCTTTGGATAAGACCTTTATCAAACTTTACAAGGGTTCCTTTAACGGTTGCCCCTGCTTCTTTAAATAAGTTTAATGACTCTTCGTCATCCCAAAACTCAAGGCCAACCTCTTTAAGAATCCAATCAACATGATCATCAATCTTTGACAGCTCTTCTTCACTGAGCATGTCGTAACACTTGATATTTCGTGTTAAATACCTAGGAGGTTCAATTTGTTCAGCTTTTTTTCGATCAGCAATTTTTGCTGACCGTCCACCCACTCTCCTTCTGTGCTGATGATCTGACATATAAATCTTATGATAAATTTAGAATTTAAAAGAAATCTAAATTCATGTTAACTAAGAGCAAGTCAAAACTCAAGTTAAAAAAATTAGAGAGATTTGTTGAATTATTTTAATTAATATAAATATATTAGTTGTTTAGAGTGAGCGTGTTTGACAAAGCACCCTTCCACTTATTGGTGCAGAAATAGTTCTCCTATATGCCTCAATAATACGTTTTTCAGATGTTGGCTCAAAGCCATCAAAGACCATTCCATAGTCCTCAACTGAGTTCTCAATAATAGAAGGCGAAACAATATTTATTCGAAGTCTACCTGCATACTCTGCAGCCAATGTTGATACGCACATGTTTAATGCCCCATTAGCAGCAGCTGCACAGGAGCCTGACAAAATTGGCTCATCACCAATGATGCCACTGGTTAGAGTGATTGAACCATTTTCAGTTAAAAAAGGAATTGCTGCCTTTGCTAAATTAAGTTGGCTAAAGCACTTATTAGATAGCCCTAAAGCAAAGTCTTCCATGGTCAATTCCTCAAATGTTTTGAAAGGAGCTCGAACACCAGCACATGAAATTAAAGCATCGAAAGATCCGATCGAAGCAAATACATCAGACACGCTTTCAAAGTCCAAAGCATCAATTTTTAAATCGGGTCCAGAGCGGCCAGCACGAATCACCTCATAATCTTTAAGTCCTCCAACTACAAGCCTTCCAAGTCTTCCAGTTGCGCCAACCACAATAATTTTTTTCATAATACCTCTTCCAGTTTAAATAATTAAATAATGATATCACTAATTAAGCAAACTACCNATTTGCTTTTTAACTTCCTCTTTGGTCGTATTTGAATTCAAACCTGTTCCAATTTTTACCTTTACTTCGCGACGAAGCCTAAACTTCATTCTCTTTTTAACTNCTCTAGGTGCTTTTGAAAAAAAACTCCCCCACATATTTTTGATAGCGAAAGGAACAACGATGACAGCTTCTTTTGATTGTGATAAAACTTTTTCAAAGCCTCTTTTTAAGTCACTTAACTCTCCACTAGTTGAAACATGCCCCTCAGGAAATAAACAAACAACACAGTCATCGTTTAATAANTTTATAATATTTTGCATGGCATTTCTACTATNCTCAGGTCTTATTGAGACTGCTCCAACTCCNCTAAGAATCCAATTAAAGATTGGCTTACTGTAATAATCATCATGCACTACNAATCTTATTGTCCTTGGTGTCGCCCACTGAATTAATGCAAAATCAATATAACTAATGTGATTACCTAGAAGCAATACAGGCCCATCTTTAGGAATGTTATCTATGCCGCTCACCTTTAATCGATAACGCCATCCAAACAATAGGAGGCCAGCCAGTTGACGCATAGCTAGAGAATAGCTTTGAGTTTTTTCAGAACAATGCTAAAACCTGCGACCGCAATGAATGCATTAAAGTAGAGAATAAATTCACTACCAAAACTAAGGTTAGCTAGAATAACTGTAAAAATTAAAAGACTGATCATAGCTATATTTTGAAGCCAGTTCTTACCTGCAAGCATACTGCCTAAACCATCCTCAGGCGAGTGGGCTTGCATCAAAGCATTAAGTGGAACGATCATCATTCCTGCACCAACACCAAATAATAGTATGACCGAGGTCACCAAAATAAGTGCGGTCGAGTTGGGAATAAAGTTAAGGCTAGAAATAACAGGGACCAAAATTGCACAAACTGTAATCAGAATCGAACCTGTATATATATTATTAATACGAATAAAATTCAAACTCTTTCTTCCAGAAAGGAATGCACCAATCATTATTCCAATGACTGAAGATGCCAACATTGCATTTACAACTAGTGGACTTTCGACACCAAAATTGACTTTTGCATGAGCAGGAATAACGGCAACTAAATTTTGGGACATTCCCCAAAATATTGCTGTACCCAAAATAGAATACCAAACAATTTCATTGGACCTCATTGCTTTAAAGTTTGATGCTAAATATTTAAAAGAAATCAGCTTAGGGATTGAAAACTGGGCACTGATTAACTTAGTTGGATAAAAACGAGTCCCAAGGGTAGCCAAAAATTCTACCGTTGATAGACCAACTAAAACCCAACCAACAGGAGCAATTTTCATCAATATCTCCTCAGGACTAGAAGCTTGCATAGTCCCAAGAAATGCTTCAAATAAATAGGAGAAGAAAACGGTTCCTAATAGAATAGCAATCAACACAACAGAAGAGTGTAAAGCGTTCCCTCTACTTAAGCCAGCCTTACTCAGACACTCTTTAATATAACCCATTTTTGCAGGAGAATATATTGCGCTTTGCGTAGCAAGAAGTAGAGTGAAACCAAATGCAGTTTTATATAAACCATTGTAATAACAGTATGTAATGCCCAAGGTAATTATGACAGCTGAAAAGGCGCTAAAACGCATTACACTTGTCTTGGCGAATTTATCAGAAAGATGGCCTGACAAAGTAAAGAGAAGAATAAAAGGAACTAGAATCATGGCATTAACNATGGCAGTCAAAATAATTTGCTGCTGCTCACCATAAATCATAAAGATGGTATTCTGAATGATTATTTTGTGACCTAAATCTACAAATGCATTAAGAAAAACAGCAACTAGGTAGATCGAAAATATGACTGATCGTTCTCTACTAATTTGTTGACTCTCTTCCATGACTCCCCCAACACTACCATTAAAGTAAACAGTATAAGAGAATTAGAGATTCGTTATTAGTAAATATTAAATTTGTCTAAAATTCAATGCCTTCAACTTCAGCAATGGTTTGCATATCCTTATCACCTCTTCCTGAGAGGTTAATGATAATAGATTTGTCACTAGACCACTCTTTGGCGAGTTTTACAGCATATGCAATTGCATGTGATGGCTCAAGAGCAGGAATAATACCTTCCACCTCAGTCAATAAATGAAATGCTTCTAATGCCTCTTTATCAGTAATAGCAACATACTCTGCTCTTCCAATATCTTTAAGGTAGGCATGCTCAGGACCAACTCCTGGATAATCAAGACCCGCTGAAATTGAGTGTCCCTCAATAATTTGACCATCATCATTTTCCATCAAGTATGTTCTGTTTCCATGCAAAACACCTACGCTTCCTGCAGTCAATGGAGCCGCATGTGCATCAGGTCCTAAGTCAATTCCACGACCACCAGCCTCAACGCCGATAATTTTCACTGAGGTATCCTCAATAAATGGATAGAACAGGCCTATTGCATTTGAACCACCTCCAACACAGGCAATAACAGCATCTGGAAGACCGCCAACCTGATCATCAAATTGCTCTTTAGCTTCTTTACCAATGACGCTCTGAAAGTCCCTTACTAACATAGGATAGGGGTGTGGTCCAGCTACCGTTCCAATAATATAGTAAGTGTCATCAATGTTAGTTACCCAGTCTCGCATTGCCTCATTCAAAGCATCTTTAAGAGTCTTTGAACCTGAGGATACAGGAACGACAGTCGCACCAAGGAGCTTCATACGATATACATTCTGGACTTGTCTAACAACATCAACTTCGCCCATATATACAACACACTCAAGACCCAGTCTGGCTGCAATAGTTGCCGAAGCTACGCCATGCTGACCTGCACCTGTCTCAGCAATAATTCTAGTTTTACCCATGCGCTTGGCAAGAAGCGCTTGTCCAATTGTATTATTAATTTTATGAGCACCAGTATGATTTAAGTCCTCACGCTTCAGATAAATTTTTGCACCACCAATCTTTTTAGTCAGGTTTTCTGCGAAGTAGAGTGGCGTTTTACGCCCAACATAGTGTTTAAGATCATCCTCAAACTCTTTAAGGAAGTCTGGATCATCTTTAAATTTCTCATAGGCCTCTTTTAACTCTGTGACTGCTGTCATCAGAGTTTCGGCAACAAAGATTCCACCGTATTGATCAAAATGACCTTTTTCGTCAGGAAGGTTATAGCTCATGAATTAGTATGTCTGATAAAAGCTTCTATTTTATCAATATCCTTAACTCCTGGTGCACTTTCCACCCCACTTGAAGCATCAACTGCATATGGATTTACTTGTTTAATTGCATCGGCTACATTGTCAACAGTTAAGCCACCAGCCAAAATAATTGGCAATGATATTTTGACACACGCCAATGACCAATCAAAAGACTCACCGGTTCCTCCATAACCTGAAGGGCTGAAAGAATCTAAAAGGAGTGCGCTAGCTGATGAAAAATTTTCAGCTATTTCTTTAACATTAGTGTCTGGTTTTACGCGTAAAGACTTGATAAATGGCATTTGATATTGAGCACAATCAAGAACACTTTCATCACCATGAAACTGAAGAGTATCAAGAGGNACCTCACAAAGAATCTCATCAATAAAGCTGGGGTTAGCATTAACAAATAAACCCACTCTATTTATGAAAGGAGGAAGCGCTTCAATTATTTTTTGAGCAGAATGGATATCTACATTTCGTGGAGATTTATCATAAAAAACCAGGCCGATTGCATCAACGCCCGCTAAGGCAGCATCTCTGGCATTATTAGGCTCAGTAAATCCACAAATTTTTACCTTAGTCATTAACTAAATCAATTTCTTTAAAAGAATGATTTTCTCATAGCCTCGCTATGTAATGAATACAATTAAGGAATGAACTTAAAATTTAACTAGAAGCTTTTTTTTTGGCAGGCGCTTTCTTTTTAGATTTTTTTGCTTTAGCTTTTTTGGCTTTAATTTTTCCCTCTATAGCTTTTTTGCACTCCTCAAGGGATAAGTCTGCTGGCTCTTTGTCACCAAAAACTTTTTGAACAGTGACATTTTTTTGACCTTTACCTCGCTTTTTACCATTCCAAATATATGGACCAAAACGACCATTCAAAACCTGAATTTCAGAGTCTTCAAATACCTTTATTATTCTTTCAGCATCGAATTTTTCTTTTGCAGCAATAAGCTCTAATGCAGTCTCTAAAGAAACCTCTTCTGGTGAGACCTCTTTCAAAGAGACATACTTTTTTCCATATTGAATATATGGACCAAAACGTCCATAATTAGCCTTAATTACTTCACCACCATCTGTCTCTCCAACAGTTCGAGGCATTTTGAAAAGCTCTATTGCTTCATCAAGTGATATATTTTCAATGTCTTGCCCTGTTCTAAGTGAAGCAAAAGTTGGTTTTTCCTCATCATCTTGAGTGCCAATCTGAGCATAAGCACCATATCGACCGAATCGCACACTTACTGGCTTACCAGAAACTGGATCTTCTCCTAAGTCCCTCTTTCCATGGGTTTCATCTCGCGAAATATCCTTAGCAAGCTCTATTTGCTCATGAAAGGGTTCATAAAAATTTCGAATTACGCCTGCCCATGGCTTGGATTCTTCAGCAATAAGGTCAAAGTCACTTTCAAGATTAGCTGTAAACTCATACCCAATAATATTTCTAAAGTTTTTAACCAAAAAATCAACTAAGAGGTAGGCTACATTTGTTGGGAATAACTTATTTTTTTCAGCTCCTGTATTCTCAGTTTGCGTCAATTGTGAGATAACACCATCTGCAATTTCTATCATTTGGTACTCTCGTTGAGCACCTTCTCTAGTATCTTTGACAACATAATTTCTATCTTGAACTGTTGTAATCATTGTTGCAAATGTAGACGGTCTTCCAATCCCCATTTGCTCAATCTCTTTAACTAATGAGGCTTCAGTGTATCTTGGTTTTGCTCTAGAGAATGACTCTCTAGAACTCATATCCATGAGAGTGAGCTCATCACCCTTAGACACCTCAGGCAACAATTTATCTTCAGCAGCAATGTAATCATAAACCTCAAGAAATCCAGCAAAAGAGAGAATCTCACCATCTGCAATAAAGTTTTCACTTCTTTCCGAGATACTAATATTGATTTTAGTTTTTTGTAACTGGGCATCACTCATTTGAGACGCCAATGTCCGTTTATAAATTAAAGAATACAATTTTGCTGACTGATCATCTAAACCCAAAATAGTTGGCTTAGTTAGATCCGTTGGTCTGATTGCTTCATGCGCCTCTTGAGCACCAGTGGAACTTGTCTTATATCTTCTGGCCTGATGAAAATCCTTGCCATATTTAGAAATAATTTCATCTTGGGCCGCTGAAATTGCCACTTCAGATAAATTTAACGAGTCAGTTCTCATGTATGTGATTGCGCCTTCACGATATAAGTTTTGCGCAATTGACATAGTCTGCTTGACAGAAAATCCAAGCTTTTGAGATGCCTCTTGTTGTAATGTAGAAGTAATAAATGGCGCTTTAGGTGACCTTTTAGAAGGCTTAGTATCAATAGACTCAACAATTAACGTTGACTTCAAAAGAGCCTCTGCAAAAGCAAGCGCCTCTTCCCTGGAGTCAAAGTCTTTGCCTAGCTTTACCTCAAGGCTTTGACTAGTCTTGTTTACAAGGTTTGCTTTAACTTTATAAGTGCTAACAGGAGAGTGTGCAGAGATTTCACGTTCACGCTCAACCACCAATCTCACAACTGGAGACTGAACTCTGCCAGCAGAGCGTGCTCCAGAAATTTTACGCCATAGCACTGGTGAGATTTCAAAGCCAACAAGTCTGTCAATAATGCGCCTGGCTTGCTGCGCATTAACAAGATCAGTATTTATTGTTCTTGGGTTGCTAATTGCATCGGTAATAGCACCCTTGGTTATCTCATGAAAAACAATCCTTGGAGTATCCTCAGCTAAGGAAAGCGCTTGTTGCAAATGCCANGCAATGGCCTCTCCCTCTCTGTCNTCATCAGTTGCAAGATAAATTTTCTCAGCAGTCTTAGCGGATTTTTTAAGATCAGCAACTACTTTTTTCTTATCCGCACTGATAGCGTAGGTTGGCTGGAAGTCATTCTCTATATTGACACCCATATCTTTCTTTGGCATGTCTCGAATATGNCCTATGCTTGACTTAACAACATAGTCTGCGCCTAAGAACTTTTCAATTGTTTTTGCTTTCGCCGGTGATTCGACAATAACAAGATTTTTTGACATAAGAAGACCTACTGAAGGGTAGGGTTATCATCATAAAACACAATAGATTCAATCCATTGTGACGGAACAGCAGATTCAGCACTATTTCCGATAACCATCATAACCACCCATTTCAAGTCATCAATACTTAATTTGGAGTCCTCTAGGGACATTACTTGATCAATAACTATTTCTCTTTGGCTCGCATTGAGTTGGCCCATATTTTCCATAAACATTATGAATCCTCTGGCTCTAGAATCTAGTTTTGTTTTTTCTAGATCATTGTAGATTCTCATGGAATTATGCACTGTATTGAAACTTGCAATTTTTCCATCNTGAAGTGCGGCAATATTCTCAAGCCAAACTAAAGCTTTTTCAATTCGATCCGAATCAAATCCTGCCTCAGAAAGATGAGTTTTTAATAGATCATCATCCAACTCTTGCGTCGAGTCTTGCTCAGCCGACTCAAACAAAAAATCAAACATAAAGGTGAGCACATCAAGAATATTATTAGTCATAAGGCCTCATCGAATTTACAGATATTTACTTAATAATTATTTTAAGACCCAATATTAGAAACTTAAAGGTGTCTTTCTTTTGGTATTACTTGTGGGCAACAATCCCTTTTTTCAACCTCTATACAAGTTATAAAGTGTATACAAAATTTAAGTAACTAATTATTTGTTACCTTTCATTATCCACATCTTTACAAAGAGTGGGCTTAATCTAGCTACGAATAGCAAAGAAACTCTTATTTATCAGGCTTACTGAATCAAATCAAGTATGGTAAAATTGCAAACTTTTTGTTGGCATACATAGATTATGAAAAGAACTTTCCAACCCAGCGTACTAAAACGCAAACGTAATCATGGCTTTAGAGCCAGAATGAAAACTCGATCAGGACGTGCCATATTAAGTGCACGAAGAAAAAAAGGGCGTAAGCGCTTAGCAGCATAAATAAATGTCCAGCTCGCTCGCTCATAGTGTGCGTATTACAAATGCAAAAGAGTTCGCTCACGTTTTCAAAAAAGGCTTTCACTCCCAAAGTAAGTTCTGGAAAATAGTTGCTAATGACTCTGGTAATGGTTTCTCAAGACTGGGCCTTGCCATATCCAAAAAAGAATATAAAAGGGCTGTTGACAGAAACCTATTTAAACGTCTTGCTCGTGAAACTTTTAGAAAAAATCAAGATAATTTAGACCACCTAGACTTTGTTGTAATGGCTAAAAAATCTAAGTCTAAAAACAATAGTGAATTAACCTTAGATTTGATTACTCTTATGAAAAATGCTAAAACGAAGGCAAAAACTCAATGAAATATTTGCTTCTACCTCTTATTAAGATTTATCAATGGCTAGTTAGTCCTATTCTAGGAAATAATTGTCGTCATATTCCAACATGCTCTGAATATACGTTTGATGCTATCAAATATCATGGTGCGATAAAAGGTGTGGCTCTTGGAGCAAAAAGAATAAGTAAATGCCATCCATGGTCTGAAGCTAGCTTTGACCCAGTCCCAAAAAAATAATTTAAAAAATTTAATACTCTATGAATACTCAAAAACTCTTTCTCTTTATAGCAATTTTTTTAACAGTCTTTCTTCTTTGGGACAAGTGGGAGCTCACTCAATCGACTGATGCAAATGGTAATGTAATATCCCAAACTCAACTGATTGATAATAGCTCATTAAGCGAAAAGACTGATATTCCTCTTGCAAGTGACGTTCCTGTTGCTGAGGTTTCAATATCTGATGACTCAACTCCATCAGTAAGCGAGTCAAATATTAATAGTGCGTATACAACTGTTGTTACAGATCTTTTAACAGTTCAAATTTCCCATAAGGGTGGAACAATAATTAGTGCCTACCTAAATGAATATCCAAACTCTCTAAACTCNGAAGACAAATTTCAGTTGCTTAGCAACTCTCCAGACAATATTTTTCATGCGCAGAGTGGATTAATTCCAGCAGAGCAAATGCCTACTCATCAAGATGAATATTTCTCTGAAAGGCAAGATTATTTCTTACAAGGCGGCAATGAATTAGTTGTCCCGCTAAAGTGGACAGGAAGCAATGGTCTTAGTGTTACTAAAAACTTCCGCTTCAAACCAAACAGCTACATTGTTGAAGTAGACTATGAGATTAGTAATAATAGTTCTTCTGATCAAGTAGTAAGTAGCTATACACAACTAGCTCATGGTACTCCTCAAAAATCTGGTAGTTTCATGATGGGCATGCAAAACTTTAATGGTGGTGCAGTCTACAACGATGAGGAAATTTTTGAAAAAATTGACTTTGAGGACTTTGATTCTACCCCTAAAATGGTATCAGTTGGTGGATGGGCTGCTATGATTCAGCACTACTTTTTTACTGCCTGGATTCCCAATGAAAAAGAAAAGCATACCTTCTCAACCAAATCAAGCAGAAATAACTATTTACTAACAACAGTAAACCCAGGTGTAAGTATTGCAGCAGGCACTACTACCAATATTGGGAAAAACCAACTCTATATTGGCCCTAAAGAACATGTTCGACTTGAACAGTTAGCTCCAGGCCTTGACAAGACTGTTGACTATGGCTTTCTATTTATAGTTGCTAAGCCTTTATCAGTTTTCTTGCACTGGATCTATAGTTTTGTTCAAAACTGGGCTATTTCAATAATTCTAGTTACTTTAGCTATAAAACTTGCTTTCTATAAGCTTTCGGAGAAATCATTTCGCTCGATGGCAGGAATGAAAAAACTTGCGCCAAGACTTCAAAAAATCAAAGAAACATATGAGGGTGATAAACAGAAAATTGGCAAAAAGACAATGGAGCTNTACAGAACAGAAAANATNAATCCTGCTGCGGGTTGTCTACCAATCCTAGTTCAAATCCCTGTATTTATATCAATTTACTGGGTCCTTATTGAAATGGTGGAGCTCCGCCAAACACCATTCTTGTACTTGCCAGATTTAGCGGCTAAAGATCCTTTCTTTATCTTGCCACTTATTATGGGCGCGTCAATGTGGTTCCAGCAAAGGCTTAATCCGCCTCCTGCAGATCCAATCCAGGCAAGAATAATGCAGATGCTTCCGGTTGTATTTACTGTTTTCTTCCTTTGGTTCCCTTCAGGACTAGTATTATATTGGGTTACCAATAACGTGCTGTCAATTGCACAACAAGTATATATCAATAAAAAAATTAATGGATAACTACTAATTTATGAATGGTAATAAAAAAGCTAGCAGTATTGCCAAGAACATCAAACTATTAATCTTNGATGTAGATGGGGTTCTAACTGATGGGGGGATATATTTTGATGACAATGGCACTGAACATAAAAAATTTGANTCACAAGATGGTTGTGGGATCAAGTTATTAGAATTATCTGGCGTTGAAGTTGCAATCATTACTGCAAGAAGTACCAAGTCTGTTGCTCATAGGCTAAACACCCTTGGTATCAAAAATTATTATCATGGGATTAAAGATAAAGGCGTTGCTTTAAAAGAACTATCAGACAAACTATCTATCGATCTCAATGAGTCAGCCTTTGTAGGAGATGATGTCATCGACCTGCCAGCTATGTCAAAAGTTGCTTTACCTATTGCTGTTGCAAATGCTCACTCTTTTGTAAAAGAAAATGCATTGATGGTCACAGAAAAGGCTGGAGGCTCTGGAGCTGTTAGAGAGGTTTGTGATTTTTTATTAAAATCACAAAATAAATATGATGACCTAATGCAGTCATTTTTAAAATGACTGCATTTCAATCAGAATGTTATAAAGCACTCGAAAAAGTTCCGCCTGGTAAAGTGATTTCATACGCTGGTCTTGCGGAGATGATAGGAAGGCCAAAAGCTCATCGAGCTGTTGGAAGCGCCATGAATAAAAACCCTTTTGCGCCTAAAGTACCTTGTCACAGAGTGGTGAAGTCGAATGGAGAAATAGGTGGTTTTGCAGATGATATTAACGTGAAAATAAAACGCCTTCATAAAGAAGGCGTTGAAGTACTAAATAATAAGGTTGTTAACTTTAAGTCTATTTTATTTAGCGAGTCTTAACGCTTTTTACTTCTCATCTTAGTGATCATTTGAAGCTGAGCCATTGCATCTGCCAATGCAGCTTGAGTAGTTGTTACATCCTGATCGCCTTGAGAATTAGACATAGCTTCTTCAGCTCTTTGTTTTGCCTCAAGTGCTTTGGACTCATCTAAATCATTTGCACGAATAGCAGTGTCAGAGAAGATTGTAACCGTACCAGGCTGAACCTCAATAATCCCTCCTGAGACAAAGATTGACTCCATGCCACTCTCTGTTTCAACCCTCACCTCACCAGGTTTGAGCGTGCTAATTAGTGGAACATGCATTGGATAAACACCAATCTCGCCCATTGAAGCTGGCGCAAAAACACACTTCGCCTCTCCTGAGTATATTTCCTCAGTTGCACTAACTACATCAACATGTATTACTGACATTTATGCTGTCTCCGATGCCTTTTCTTTAACTTCTTGAATAGAGCCTGTCATATAAAAAGCTTGCTCAGGAATAGCATCATGCTCTCCATCTAAGATAGCTTTAAATCCAGAAATCGTATCCTTTAATGAAACATACTTACCCGGTGAACCGGTAAAGACTTCTGCAACAAAGAAAGGCTGTGAAAGGAATTTTTGAATCTTACGGGCACGAGATACAGTCTGCTTATCTTCTTCAGATAACTCATCCATACCAAGGATAGCAATAATATCTTTCAGCTCCTTGTAACGCTGAAGAACACCTTGCACTCCACGCGCAACATCATAGTGCTCNTGACCAACAATTAAGGGGTCAAGTTGACGTGAAGTTGAATCAAGAGGATCTACCGCTGGATAAATACCTAGCTCTGCGACTTGACGAGATAGAACTACCGTNGCATCCAAGTGAGCAAATGTTGTAGCTGGAGATGGATCTGTTAAGTCATCCGCAGGAACATATACTGCTTGAATAGAGGTAATAGAGCCTGTTTTTGTAGAAGTAATCCTTTCTTGAAGGGCACCCATTTCTGAAGCAAGTGTTGGCTGATAACCAACCGCAGAAGGCATACGTCCTAATAGGGCTGAAACTTCAGTTCCTGCAAGAGTATANCGATAAATATTATCAATAAATAGTAAAACGTCGCGACCTTCATCACGAAAATATTCAGCCATCGTGAGGCCAGTTAAAGCAACACGAAGTCTATTTCCTGGAGGCTCATTCATCTGACCATAGACTAACGATACTTTATCTAGTACGTTTGAATCTTTCATCTCATGATAGAAATCATTACCTTCACGCGTTCGCTCACCAACGCCAGCAAATACAGAATATCCTGAGTGCTCAATCGCAATGTTACGAATAAGCTCCATCATGTTAACTGTTTTACCTACACCAGCACCGCCAAACAATCCAACCTTTCCACCTTTTGCAAAAGGGCAAACTAAATCAATCACTTTAATACCTGTTTCTAGTAATTCAGTAGCAGGTGCTAATTCATCATATGCAGGGGCTGAGCGGTGAATTTCCCAATCTGCTTCTTGACCAATTTCACCAGCATTATCAATTGGCTCACCAAGTACATTCATAATACGACCAAGAGTTTTTGTACCAACAGGGACGGTAATAGCTTTACCAGTATTAGTCACTTCTAAACCTCGCTGGAGTCCTTCAGAACCTCCCATTGCAATAGCTCTAACGACATTATCGCCAAGCTGTTGCTGAACCTCTAAAGTAAGGTTCGCTTTAGTAACATGAAGTGCGTTATATACCTTAGGTATTGCGTCAGATGGAAATTCGACATCGATAACAGCGCCAATAATTTGTGTAATTTTGCCTATACTCATTTGCTTTTCCTTATTTTAAATCTTTAAACAGCCGCAGCACCCGCTACAATCTCAGAAATTTCCTGAGTAATAGCAGCCTGTCTTGCCTTGTTATAAATCAATTGAAGATCGTTAATCATATCTCCAGCATTTTCTGTAGCACTATGCATTGCTATCATNCTTGAAGATTGCTCACAAGCAATATTTTCTACAATTCCTTGATAAACTAACGCTTCAATATAACGAACCAATAATGCGCTTAGCGCACTCTCTGCATCTGGCTCATAAATATAGTCCCAGTAGTGGTCCATACTTTCTTCTTCAGTAACCTCCATTGGAACAATTTGCTTAACAGTCGGGACTTGTGACATAGTGCTTGCAAATCTATTGTAAGCAATCATAATCTGGTCAATCTCACCAGCATCATAGCGGTCCAACATTACCTTAATTGCACCTAAAAGGTCATCAAAATGAGGCGTNTCCCCTAAATCCGTGAGTACAGAGTTGATTGTTAATCCAGTGTTCTTGAAGAATGAGGTAGCTTTTTTACCAATTGTACAAAGCTCAACATCAACCTTATCTGATTGCCAAGCCGCGATATCTTTTAGAAGACTTCTAAATAGATTTGTATTAAGGCCTCCACACAAACCTCTATCACTTGAAATTATAATAATTCCAACACGCTTATTTTCTTCAGAAGCAGTCATGTAAGGGTGCTTGAACTCTGAATTTGCATGGGTTAAGTGACCAATAACATTAAGGATTTTTTCAGAGTATGGTCTAGATGCAAGCATTCTATCTTGTGCCTTCTTCATCTTAGATGCTGCAACCATTTCCATAGCCGAAGTAATCTTCTGAGTATTTTTAATACTCGCTATTTGGGTCCTAATTTCCTTGCCTACTGCCATCTCTGTCTACCAAGTATTATTAGCTTTAAAGTCATCAATCGCTGCCTGAAGTTTTGCCGCAATATCATCATTGTAGTCACCAGACTCGTTAATAGAATCCATCAAATCTTTCTGACTTGTATTCATATATGCCAAAAGTGCCGCCTCGAATGCCACGACTTTATTTGCCTCAACATCATCAAGTGCTCCTGAGTTAGCAGCAAAAAGTGAAGTTGCAGTTTCAGCAACATTTAATGGTGAGTATTGCGCTTGCTTCATTAGCTCTGTTACACGGATTCCTCGATCGATCTGAGCTTTAGTCTCAGCATCTAGATCAGATGCAAACTGAGCAAAAGCGGCCAATTCACGATACTGTGCTAGGTCAAGACGAATACTACCTCCTAGCTTCTTAACAGCTTTAGTTTGTGCTGCNCCGCCCACTCTTGATACTGAAAGACCGGCATTAATCGCAGGACGAATACCTGAGTTAAATAAATCTGTCTCTAAGAAGATTTGACCATCAGTAATTGAAATTACATTTGTTGGAACAAAAGCTGATACGTCACCAGCTTGAGTTTCAATGATAGGAAGAGCAGTCAAAGAACCCGTCTTACCTTTAACCTCTCCATTTGTTACCTTTTCAACATAATCAGCGTTAACTCTTGAAGCTCTCTCGAGTAAACGCGAGTGTAGATAGAATACATCACCTGGATATGCTTCACGCCCTGGTGGTCTCTTCAGAAGAAGTGAAACCTGACGATAAGCCCAGGCCTGCTTTGTTAAGTCATCATAAACAATTAACGCATCCTCTCCACGTTCCATGAAATATTCACCCATCGCACAACCAGCGTAAGGGGCAATATACTGAAGCGCTGCAGAGTCAGAAGCTGAAGCAGATACAATAATTGTATGGGCTAAAGCGCCATGCTCTTCAAGCTTACGAACAACAGCAGCAATTGATGATGCTTTTTGTCCAATCGCAACATAAATACACTTAACACCTGTATCTTTTTGATTGATAATCGCGTCAATAGCTACAGCAGTTTTTCCAGTTTGACGGTCACCAATAATTAGTTCACGCTGACCACGCCCAATTGGCACCATTGCATCAATAGCTTTAATACCAGTTTGGATAGGCTGATCAACTGACTGCCTGTCAATTACTCCAGGAGCAACAACCTCAATTGGTCGGCTNGCACTAGCTTTAATTTCACCCTTGCCCTCTAAATCTTCTCCAAGAGGATTAACAACTCGTCCAAGAAGTTCATTTCCNACTGGGACTTCCATGATACGGTTTGTACACTTCACAGTGTCGCCTTCTGAAATATGAAGATAGTCACCTAGTACAACTGCACCAACTGAATCTTGCTCTAAGTTAAGCGCTAAACCAAAAGTATTTCCAGGGAACTCTAGCATCTCTCCAAACTGAGCATCGGCTAAGCCATGAATACGAACAATNCCATCACTCACACTAATTACTGTGCCCTCTGTTCGAGCTTCTGCTGAAAAATCAAAGCCCTCTATTTCTTTTTTAATTAAATCACTGATTTCAGAAGCGTTTAATTGCATACCAAACCTCTCTTTATAAAATTAATTTACAGACAAAGAGACGCTTAGAGCATCTACTTTTGCCTTAACTGAAGTATCAATTACCTTATCACCTTCCTTGATAATGACACCACCTTTAAGGGTCAAATCAATTTCAGTTTCAACTGATACGGTTGTTTTGTGTTTATTTGTCAAATCTTCTACTATTGCATTTTGTTCTGCTTCACTTAACTCAAAAGCACTAATTACTTTGAAATTTTTGCTCTTGTTAGAATTAGATACAGCAGCCTCAAAAGCATTCGATATACTACTAATTGCAGCTGAACGATCATTATTAAGAATCAAATTAATAAAGGCAGTTTCTTGCTTGCTGAGATCTTTTGAAGTTACTCTTCCAACTAAAGTAGAAATCAAATCAAATTTTTGATCCTTACTTTTACTAGGAGATGCAATAAAAGCTTTTGTATTAGCATCGGCCATGACCAAAGTGGTAGCTGACAAAAGCTGACTCCATTCTGTGACAGAATTATTTTGCACAGCAATTTCAAAAATCGCTTGAGCGTATGGCTTTGCAATTGTTGATAATTCCATCTTACCTACCTATAGTGATTGAGAAAGCTTTGAAAGCATATCTTTGTGCGTTTTAGAGTCAACTTCTTTATCCAAGACTGAATTTACACCTTGCATAACCAAAGTTGAAACTTGGTCTTTAAGCTCATTACGTGCTTTCACAACCTCTTGGTCAAGTTCAGATTTAGCATGTGCCTTAATCTTATCNGCCTCTNCAGATGCTGTACCCTTTGCNTTATCTATCATCACACTAGCTTGCTTGTCAGCATTTGCAATAATTTCAGCTGCCTGAGTTTTCGAGCTTTCGATTAAATCTTCTGCATTTTTCTGGGCTAAAGCATGCTCTTCTTTTCCAAGCTCTGCTGCCTTAAGTCCATCTTCGATCGCTTTTTTTCGAGCTGCCATAGCCTCAACTAATGGAGGCCAAACAAACTTCATGCAAAACCAGACAAACATGGCAAACATAATTGTTTGCCCAATTAGCGTAAGGTTAATATTCATAACTTAATACCCTTGTTCATTGAAAAGAATACGATTTATCCTGCAACCGCAAACAAGATATACATTGATATACCAACTGCGATCATTGGTACCGCATCAACAAGCCCCATTACGATAAACATTTGAGTTCTTAGCATTGGAATTAATTCCGGCTGACGTGCAGCACCTTCGATAAATCTAGCACCAAGAATACCAATACCGACAGCAGCGCCAAGTGCGCCAAGACCCATAAGAATAGATCCTGCTAAAAATAATATACTTTGTTCCATTTTTTGCTCCTACTTATTAAAACTATTTAAAAAAAA
>JGI26246J51724_1000202_pt1 | contig 29848 bp, 25 predicted proteins | sample SaaInlLV_10m_DNA_FD_51724 | JGI IMG/M metagenome (IMG submission 51724) | reverse complement strand
CCCGTCATAGAAATCCGAGGCCATGCGCTTCGCATTCACGTTCGATTCATACGGCCGCAGGCTCAAAAACCCGCAGCTTTTTCTGCGAACCGTTATACAATGGTCAAAAAATATGCGCTCAGTGCCCGACTGGCGGGACCAAAAACCGGTAAAGTCGAGCGCCCTTTAAGCGCTTGGATCATGATAATATCTCAAAATTGCAGAGACACCCCATAGTGCATTATCTGAATTAGCCCTTATCGTTCTTATTTTTAGAACTCGATTTCTGTTCGCGAGCGTCTATTTCTATATTGCAGTACACGTTTAAGGAAACTTCTATGTCAATTCGACCGGCTATCTCAACCAGCGCAGCCACACCAACTCGGGAAGGGGCAGGCGTGCATTTGCATCGCGCCTTTGGCTTTAATGAGCCAGAAGCGCATGATCCCTTTTTACTGTTTGATGATTTTCGCAACGAACACCCCGCCGCCTATGCAGGCGGCTTTCCCTGGCACCCGCATCGGGGCATTGAAACCATCACCTATGTGTTGAACGGATCCGTTGACCATAGCGACAGTTTGGGAAACACCGGCACTTTGGGCGCAGGCGATGTGCAATGGATGACAGCCGGATCTGGGATCATGCATCAGGAAATGCCCAATGGAAATTCCAAGGGGCAAATGCACGGGTTTCAGCTTTGGGCAAATTTGCCGGGTAGCCTAAAGATGACAACGCCGCGCTATCAAGACGTAGACGCAAAAGAAATTCCCGAAATTATCGATGATGATGGCAGCGTGGTGCGGATCATAACAGGAGAGTTTTGGGGCAAACAGGGCCCTGTTGATGGGATCGCTGCAGACCCGCTTTATCTGGATATCAGCATCCCAGCGGNGCGCAAAAAAGTTCTAAAAGTCGATACGTACCGCAATACATTCGCCTATATATTTGAAGGCGCTGGGAAATTTGCCGATGCCTCAACGCCCCATGGGGTCTTGCTGGAAAAAGAGGTGATGGGCGAAGAACTGAATATCCGCGATTTATCTGGCAATCGAACATTGGTGCGCTTTGGCACGGGCGATGAGATTGTTGTAAAAGCCGGCCCCCAAGGCATGCGCTTTTTACTGGTGGCCGGCTCGCCCATTCAAGAACCCGTGGCGTGGCATGGGCCGATTGTGATGAATACGCNCGCAGAATTGCAGCAAGCTTTTAGCGATTTACGCAATAACCAATTTATCAAACCACAAGATCATTAAAGTAAGGAAATCANATGGGGTTGTTGCAAGAGGGAAAATGGGTCGACCGGTGGTATGATACAAAAAAAGAGGGGGGGCATTTTGTGCGCAAAGAGGCGCAATTCCGCAACTGGATCACCGCGGATGGCGNTGCTGGGCCAAGCGGCGCCGGAGGCTTCAAGGCAGAGGCGGGGCGCTATCACCTTTACGTATCTTTGGCCTGCCCCTGGGCGCATCGAACGCTGATTTTTCGCGCGCTGAAGGGTTTGGACGCTATGATTTCCGTCTCTATCGTTCATTGGTATATGGCCGAGAATGGTTGGACGTTTGAGCCCGGCGCTGGCGTCATCCCAGACAGCGTGAATGGGGCCAAGCTCATGCATCAGATTTACACCGCGGCCGATGCGCAATATTCAGGCCGCGTGACGGTTCCGGTGCTATGGGACAAAAAAACCGCTACGATTGTCTCAAATGAATCTTCTGAAATCATCCGAATGTTCAATTCGGAATTTGATGCGCTGGGCGCACAATCCGGCGATTATTATCCCAACGCCCTACGCCCAGAGATCGAGGCCCTGAATGCGCGTATATACGCGACGCTGAACAATGGCGTGTATCGCTGCGGCTTTGCCACTACGCAAACGGCTTATGAGGCCGCCATCACGCCTTTATTTGATACGCTTGACTGGCTAGAGGGCATTTTAGCCAAAACCCGTTATCTTACCGGCCCGGATATCACCGAAGCGGATTGGCGGTTGTTCACCACATTGATCCGGTTTGATCCCGTCTATGTGGGCCATTTTAAATGCAATCTGCGCCGCATTGTTGATTACCCCAACCTCTCAAACTATTTGCGTGATCTTTACCAGCAACCGGGCATTGCTGAAACGGTGAATATGCAACATATTAAAGAGCATTATTATGCCAGCCATGACAGCATCAATCCATCACGCGTGGTCCCCAAAGGGCCCACTATTGATTTTTCCCAACCACATAATCGAGGTTAACCGGAATGAGCGATCAATCTGTGCCCCTCATTGCGGCAAAACATCCGATCAAAACCCAATTAGAGGCTGGTAAAACCTATTTCTGGTGCCGCTGTGGCCGCTCGGCCGCGCAGCCTTTTTGTGACGGATCGCATCGCGGCACCGATATAAAGCCGCTTAAATTCACCGCACAGACCACGCAAAGCGCCGCGCTTTGCCAATGCAAATCAAGCGGTAATGCACCTTTCTGCGATGGCAGTCATCGCATATTAGGCGATCTGAAAATGGGTGATTTCGCGCCTTTGCCCGCAGCCAAAGATGCAATGCCCGAACCGATGGCAACGCCCGAAGAACCAACAGTTGCAAGGATCCACGCGCTTGCGCGCGATGGCCTTGCGCAGCTTGGCCATCACGGCGAAATGGGATCGATGGGCGTGCCCCGCACTGCGCTTCCCAGTTGGGATGATATTCAAATACTGACCGCGCAAATGGCCAAAAAGCCGCTTTTGGATGAGGCTTCCGTTGCCACCTCAACGATCATTGGGCCAAAAGCAGATAAGCCGCTCCAGCTTGATATCCCCTTGTTTATTTCCGACATGAGCTTTGGCGCCCTCTCCGAAGAGGCTAAAATTGCATTGTCGCGGGGTGCTGAATTATCCGGCACCGGTATTTGCTCGGGTGAAGGGGGCATGCTGCAAGAAGAGCAAGCTGAAAATACGCGATATTTTTATGAATTGGCTTCGGCCAAATTTGGATGGGACCCAGCGCTTGCTGCGCAGGTGCAGGCGTTCCATTTCAAAGGTGGACAAGGGGCCAAAACCGGCACGGGCGGGCATCTTCCAGGGGAAAAAGTAGAGGGTAAAATCGCCCAAGTGCGCGGTTTGCAGCCGGGTCAAGACGCAATTTCCCCCGCCACATTTCCCGATCTGCGAACGCCGGCAGATTTTCGAAAATTGGCTGATGAAGTGCGCGAACGCTCTGGTGGCATTCCAATCGGGTTCAAGCTATCCGCGAACCATATCGAAGAGGATATCGATTTCGCATTGGAGGCAAACGCGGATTATATCATTCTTGACGGGCGCGGCGGCGGAACGGGCGCAGCGCCATTGATCTTTCGGGATCACATTTCGGTTCCAACCATTCCAGCTTTGGCCCGGGCGCGCCGTCATTTAGATGCGAAAGCCGGCCGCGATGTGACCTTGGTGATTACCGGAGGCTTGCGCGTTGCTGAAGATTTTGCAAAAGCGATGGCGTTGGGGGCTGATGCGATCGCGCTGTCAAATTCGGCGATGCAAGCGGTGGGCTGTGTGGCGGCAAGAATGTGCAATTCAAACAATTGCCCCGCCGGGATTGCCACCCAAAAGCCCGAATTGCGCGAAAAGCTGGATGTGCAGGTCAGCGCGGAAAGATTGGCCCGTTTCTTGGGGGCAAGCGTGTCTTTGATGCAAGTTTTGGCACGCGCTTGCGGCCATTCAAGCTTGGCCGAGTTCCGCCATTCCGATCTTACAACTTGGAAAAAAGAGATGGCTGATCTGAGCGGTGTGACATTTGCCGGTATCAATTCATAGCTGATCGAAGGCGCTTAACTTTTGCAAGCACCGCGTTAAGATGTACGTTTATAATAAGCGTGTACAGTAAGCGGCGATTGGCAAAGAGGCTTATACCGCAGGGGAATGAAAGGCAGGGCATTCATCGCTGCCGATGGCGTTGAGGTTTTGTTGCCCAACTGCGCGCCAGACCAACAGGGCAATGCTGATCCCTGGCGCCTAAACTCGACGTAGCCGCGTGAATGACTTTGCAGATAACCTTCACAAAATGTTTTGAAACGGGTCGTATTGGCAAATAATAGCAGCAAGCTGCCGCGGCCTCATACGGATTACGCGGGAATGTCTCGGCTATTCGCAATTGTTTGCATTGCGATACAAATGATCACCGTCTCTCATTCTGTTCTTTTGATTAAGTCTTGATATATAGTATCAAGACCTTCCATGTTCCGCGCAATGATCTTCGCCCGTTTGAAGCCTATGGCGGGGGCTAGAGCTTGATCCGAATGTAGCGAAAGCAGCATCCGGTTGGGCGTCAGCGTTACTCAGGCCAGCTATCTCAACCATTCGGCGACCTGTGTCACGGCTCGGGGCTGATCCTGTGCGACTTATACTTCATTTGACGGCAAAGCAGCTGAACTATTTGCAAATCAGTCCAAGAAACAACAAGCCGTTTCTTTGATCCGATGCTTTTCTCCATGAAACCGGCGGTTAACGATTTGAACGCTCTAATGTTTTCTGTTGAGCGGCGAACGAAATGACGACTTTGATTGGTGCAAGCACATGAACCAACAAAGCTGAGGCCAGCCCTTTGGCCACAAGCTCTTCTTGCATGGATGCTGCACACTTGCAGGAGAGTGCTTCACCCCATATCGTGATGCTTTCAACACCCGTTGAAACCATTTTCAAATGCGTCTCTCGATGTGCCAGAAAGTTTTGATAATTTTTTGCAATCGGTACCAATTTTGGGTCTTTTATCATAAATGTATTCCGCACTTTCAAACAGAATTATCGCTATCGTTTAGCTTAAGTCAGCTGGTCGCGTTGCTCAGTTAAATAAGCGTAAACCTGTTTTCGAACTGCTCATATTTTTCCCCTTCTCTGACGCTCACACTTTCTTCCTCTCCTAGCGCTTGAGCTCTAACGGAGAGGCGTATCCATAAGTCGCAGAGCCCTTGTGAGGTTCGCGCACAGGTATCAATATGAATATGAATTTTTTACATCCTCTTGGAATTCTGAGTATTCACATTAGTTTCAAATTATTAACCGATGGGAGATCAAAAGGTGTTTAGAGCAGTCATACGTTTTATTTGTGCGGTATCCATTTGCTTTGCTGGAGGTGTGTCGGCAGACCCGTCTTCAAAATTCTCTCTCGGTGCTGCTTATATAAATGGTAACTCCATTTACACCGGTGTTGGATCAACCTCGCGCTTTATGCCCTCGATCGCCTACGAAAACGATAAAGTAAAAATCGATTTTCGAGAAGGCGTATCTTATAAATTCATAGACACCCAAACCTTCGGAATGCGCGCAGCAATCGCCCCCAATTTCCGTCCCTATAAGAGCGCAGATTCAACTTCACTTTCGGGAATGGATCGCAAAATGACATTTGACGGAGTGATCACGGGTTCATTTGATATCGTTCGGGGTTCCACACTCAAGCTGAAAATGGCCCGCGAAGTCACCAATGAATTCAATGGCACGCTCGTTGATCTTGCGTTCAGCCAGTTTATCCCAATTGGCGGTCAGCCTGTAATCGTTTCATTGGGATCGAAAAACTACGATAGCAAACGCGCAGAATACTTTTTTGGTGTAAAGCCCTCTGAGGCTACGGGAAGCCGAGCGGCATATGCTCCCGGCGCGGCGGCAATCACTTATCTCTCTGTGAATACGTTTTTCAATATCACTTCTAATATTGGTGCCTTTGCAAACATCACTACAAATCTTTTGCCCAGCAAAATTAAAGACAGCCCGATTGTCAGCAAAAGTTCTAATACCGCTGCCATCTTAGGGGTTGCGTACAATTTTTAAACGTATCGCGCTTTCTTCGTCTGCTCCCGCATAACCTTTAAGCCATATCTTGAAGGGCAGTTGGTCGCGATTATTATACCTCTCTGAAAGGTCTGCCAGTCTTGAAAAGCTGGCCTGCTTTNCTTTTGCGTGTTTCCTTACATTCACGGAGAGCTGGCTTTCGCTACAGGTGGCCAGCCGCAGCGGAAGAGTAGGATGCAATGAATANACCTCTTGTGAACCTTAAGAATTTTAAAAATACGTTTCTTAGCGCATTAATTCATAATCAAATAAAATCACAACGCCCATTTTGACTGTTTTTTTCACTTTAAATCATGTGTTTATAAATTTGAAAGCTCTCATTTTTACAAAACATTTTAGGATATAAAGCCTCAAACAGATCTGAGGGCTACAGAAGATTAAACTGCACTAGCGCTTATACACACGTAACCGATTTAGCTCATCAAAATTGAAAAAAGAATAGCGCAATATTCAACCCTAATGATTATTTGTCTGGCTGTCTGTCTGACTCAAAAACGAAAGGCTCAGCGTGATTTTCGCTAATCTCTGTGCGCGAGGCCGTTTTTATGGTGCGAACAAGGTTGTCAGGATTCGTGGAAAGAGAAAAAAAGAACGGTTGAGGAAACCCGCGAGAAAACTGTAGCGAAGTAGAATGCGAAAAGGTTATCAAGCTTACTTGTAATCAGGTGGTTAAATGGTGAGCCGTGATGGGTTCGAACCATCGACCTACTGATTAAAAGTCAGTTGCTCTACCAACTGAGCTAACGGCCCACTAAGCGGCCTACTTAAAAACACCGCGAGGTGTGGTCAACCCCGAAAACAAAGAAAAACTCGCAATCTATGGATTCATTGCTCTGAGCGAGATATATCCTCGCTCATGAACAAATCGCTTACCCCTAACTGGCCATTTTTAAAAATGCACGGTCTTGGAAATGACTTTGTGATCCTAGATTGGCGCAAGGCCGCTTTAGATTTGCCTGCCACATTGATTACCGGTTTGGCCGACCGCCATCGTGGCGTAGGCTTTGACCAGCTCGCCGTCATAGAAAGCGGCACTGGCGATGCCCATTTAAGGTTTTTCAACGCCGATGGCTCGGTTTCGGCAGCCTGCGGCAACGCCACCCGCTGCATCGCCCGATATTTGATGGATGAGCTTGAAAAATCCAGCTTGCATCTCACAACGGATCGCGGCGCCTTGCGCGCGGAAACATCCCCCGATGGTTCTGTATCGATCAATATGGGGCAGCCGCTGCTCACATGGCAGGATATTCCGCTTTCTGAAGCGATGGAGACGCTTGTTTTGCCGATCAAAGGGGATCCAAGCGCGACAGGTATGGGCAATCCCCATTGTACCTTTTTTGTGCCGGATATCGCCGCAATCAACCTAGAAGCGGATGCAGCACCGATTGAACATCATCCACTTTTCCCCGAACGCACGAATGTGCAATTTGCGCAGGTGATTGGCAAAGATCACATCCGAATGCGCGTCTGGGAACGCGGCGTTGGGGTAACGCTTGCCTCAGGCTCTTCGTCTTGCGCCACAGCCGTGGCGGCCGCGCGCCGCGGCTTGACGGGGCGCAGCGTTAAAATTGACGTTGATGGCGGCAGCTTACAGATCGATTGGCGCGAAGATGGAGTCTGGCTAACGGGGCCGACCATGCATGTCTTTTCAGGTCGTTTAACCCGTCAATTTCTGGACAGCCTGCGATGAGCCAAACGCCAAAAATCACCACATTGGGCTGCCGGTTAAACGCCTATGAATCAGAAGCAATGCGCGCCTTGGCAGAAGACGCCAACGTGGGCGATGCGGTGATTGTGAATACCTGCGCGGTCACTGCTGAGGCGGTTCGCAAATCACGTCAGGAAATACGGCGGTTGCACCGCGAAAACCCGACCTCAAAAGTAATTGTGACCGGATGCGCCGCGCAAATTGATCCAGACAGCTTTGCACAGATGCCCGAAGTAAACGCCGTTATCGGNAATAATGAAAAAATGCAGCCGGCGACATGGTCGACTATGGCGGGGGANCTGATNGGGGATACCGAAAAAGTCAAAGTCGATGACATNATGTCAGTGACCGAAACCGCGGGCCATTTGATTGATGGCTTTGCCACACGGGCAAGGGCCTATGTGCAAGTTCAAAACGGCTGTGATCACCGCTGCACGTTTTGTATCATTCCCTTTGGNCGCGGCAATTCACGATCCGTACCCGCCGGCGTGGTGATCGAGCAAATCAAGCGGTTGGTGGATAAAGGCTATAATGAAGTTGTTTTAACCGGCGTTGATCTCACGAGCTGGGGGGCCGATTTACCCAGCGCCCCAAAACTGGGCGATCTGGTGATGCGCATCTTAAAGCTTGTTCCCGATTTGCCACGGTTGCGGATCAGCAGCATTGACAGCATTGAAGTGGATGAAAATCTGCTGACTGCGATCGCCACTGAATCGCGCTTAATGCCGCATTTGCATCTTAGCCTGCAACATGGCGATGATTTGATTTTAAAGCGCATGAAGCGGCGCCATCTGCGCGATGATGCCATCGCATTTTGCGAAACGGCGCGCAAACTGCGCCCCAATATCACGTTCGGCGCAGATATCATTGCGGGTTTTCCAACCGAAACCGAAGCGCATTTTGCCAATTCGCTGAAACTGGTGGAGGAATGTGATTTAACTTGGCTGCATGTTTTCCCTTATTCCAGCCGAGAGGGCACGCCAGCGGCGAAAATGCCGGCAGTGAAAGGCCCAGATATAAAACACCGCGCCGCCAAATTACGCGCGCTTGGTTCGCAAAAAGTTGCAGCACATCTCAAAGCCCAATATGGCAAAACCCATGCAATCTTAATGGAAAACCCCTCAATGGGGCGCACCGAACAATTCACCGAAGTGGTGTTTTCAACACCGCAAGCCGAAGGGTGCATTATATCCGCAAAAATCATCGGCATGCGGAACCAACAGCTGGTCGCCTGATGACCCCCAGATGCACCGCGCTCAGATGACCCTGCCCATTCTATATAGTTTTCGGCGTTGCCCCTATGCCATCCGTGCCCGGCTTGCGCTGCAGATCTCTGCCATTTCTACAGACCTGCGCGAGATCGTTTTGCGCGACAAAGCGCCCGCTTTTTTATCCATTTCGCCGAGCCAAAGCGTACCCTGCCTGCAGCATGAAAATTTTGTGATTGATGAAAGCCTCGATATTATGATTTGGGCGTTAAGGCAAAATGACCCACAGGGCTGGCTAAAAATGCCCGATGCAGGCTATGCGCTGATTGAGCAGAATGACGGAGCGTTTAAAGCCGCATTAGACCGCACAAAATACCCCAACCGCTTTCCCCAAGATGATCCGCTAAAAAATCGCCAGATCGCCAGCGAATTTTTGCACCTCTTAAACGAGCAGCTGCAGGCAGGGTTCTTATTCGGGCCCACCGCAACTCTGGCAGATAGCGCGATATTGCCTTTCGTACGTCAATTCGCCTTTATCAATAAACCCTGGTTCGACGCCCAGCCATGGCCCTATGTGCAACGCTGGCTAGAAGGTTTTCTAGGCTCTGATGCATTTCATCTTGTGATGCAAAAATATCCCAAATGGCAATACGGCGATCCCCCAACGCTGTTTCCAAGCCTGCAAAAGCACCACGTCTGAATAACCGGATATGGTTTAAAAAGTTTTGGTCCCAGCGGGCCGAAAAAAATAACCCAACGCGGTGTATCTACGCCTGTGGAGACGCTGACCTAATCTTGGCTGCCCAGTCAGTAGGAAAAGCGCAAATAGCGCTGGAAAAGCAGTCAGCCGAGCGCTAGCTTGCACTCAACTGATCACGTAAAGGCAAATTTACAATGCAATTGATTTTCTCGGCCGCCTCGCCCTTTGCCCGCAAAGTCTATGTATTGATCCATGAAGCCGGACTGACAGAGAAAATCGCTTTAAAAACCGTGCAAACCACGGCCTTTAACAGCGCCGCAGATTTGAAAGCAGCAAACCCGCTCGCCAAACTGCCCACTTTGATCACCGAAGATAGCGGGGCATTGTTCGATAGCCGGGTGATTTGCCGCTACTTAGATGATTTTGCAGGCAGCAATTTATATCCCAAAGAAACGTTGTGGGATGTGCTGACCCTAGAGGCCTTAGCTGATGGCATAGCAGAATCGGCCGTTTCGATGGTCTATGAACTGCGCCTGCGCGCCGCGCATGAGCAATCGCATAGCTGGATCGAAGCCCAATGGGCAAAAGTTGAGCAAGCCCTTGATGCATTAAATGCCGGGGATTTCTCTGCGCTAGATGGGCCGCTGAATATGGGGCAATTGGCGTTGGCCTGCAGCTTAGGCTATCTTGATTTCCGCCATCAGGCGCGGGCTTGGCGCGATGGGCGCGACCAATTAAGCGCCTGGCATCACCGTTTTTCACAGCGTAAATCGATGCTTGATACCCAGCCTGACGGCTAATCCAAGCCGAGAGTAAGGCGCAGGCTGCCCCCAAAGCCGATCTAACCGCGCAAACCTGCGCCCTGCGAAAATTGCAGCCGCCCTAGCCTTGCAAAGATTTGACGTTTAATGCACCTTCCTCGCGCGCTTGCATCGCCAGAGCCGCCGCATAAGAGGCCGCAGCCGTGGTGTAATAGGGGATCTTATCGAAAAGCGCGACCGCACGGATATCACGACTATCCTCCACAGCTTGCGCCCCTTCGGTTGTGTTCATCACCAAAGAAATCTCTTCGTTTTTCAGCATGTCAACGATATTCGGGCGTCCCTCATACATCTTGTTCACAACATCGCAGCTGATCTTATGCTCCGATAGGAAGGCCGCGGTGCCCCGCGTGGCGACCAAAGCGAACCCAAGCCCAACCAAGATCTGCGCTGTTTCCACCATCTGTTCGGTTTTATCAGCATCTTTGATCGACATAAACACGCGCGTGTCTTGCCCTGACTTGGGCCGTGGTAAATCCATACCAGCGCCCATCTGTGCCTTTAAAAATGCACGCGCAAAACTTTGATCCCAACCCATCACCTCACCGGTCGAGCGCATTTCGGGCCCCAAAATTGTATCTACGCCGGGGAAGCGCGCAAACGGCATCACCGCTTCTTTGACGCTATACCAAGGCATATCGGGATCGGCCAAGGTCATTGGATCTGCGATCGGCACCGATTGTTCATAAGAAGCTTCGCCATAAGGCGCGCGCAGTGGAAAGTTTTCCATCGGCTCTCCCGCCATCAGACGCGCCGCAATTGAGGCAATGGCGCTATCGGTGGCTTTGGCCACAAATGGCACAGTGCGGCTGGCGCGCGGGTTAACTTCAATCAAATAAATCTCGCCATCTTTTACCGCGAATTGTATGTTCATCAGCCCCACAACACCCAGCGCCAGGGCCAAGGCCTGGGTTTGCTTTTTCAATTCCTCAATAATGTCAGAAGAAAGAGAATAGGGCGGCAAAGAACAGGCGCTATCGCCTGAATGCACGCCGGCTTCTTCGATATGCTGCATAATGCCCGCCACATGCACGGTAGTGCCGTCACAAAGCGCGTCTACATCACATTCAACAGCACCCGCCAAATAACTGTCAAGCAAGACAGGGCTATCGCCAGAGACCACGACCGCCTCTTTGATATAGCGTTCCAATTGTCCCATATCGCGCACGATTTCCATCGCCCGGCCGCCCAGCACGTAAGACGGACGGATCACCAAAGGAAACCCTAGCCCTTGGGCAATTTCAATCGCCTGTTCATTCGTGCTGGCAATGCCGTTCTTGGGTTGCTTTAGTCCCAGATCTTGCACCAGTTTTTGAAACCGCTCGCGATCTTCGGCCAAATCAATCGCATCCGGCGTGGTGCCCAAAATCGGAATTCCTTCAGCGTCCAGCGCTTTGGCCAATTTCAAAGGGGTTTGCCCGCCAAACTGCACGATCACCCCGTGCAAAGTGCCCATTTCTTGTTCAACACGCAGAATTTCCATCACATGTTCGAATGTAAGCGGCTCAAAATATAGCCGGTCTGAGGTATCATAATCAGTAGAAACCGTTTCAGGATTACAATTCACCATGATGGTTTCATAGCCCGCATCGGTCAGTGCAAAGCAAGCATGACAACAGCAGTAATCAAATTCGATTCCCTGCCCAATACGGTTTGGGCCACCGCCCAAGATTACAACTTTTGAAGCCTCGGTCGGGCGCGCTTCACATTCCACATCGCCCATCATCGGGGCTTCATAGGTGGAATACATATAAGGAGTTTGGGCTTCAAATTCAGCCGCGCAGGTATCAATCCGCTTGAACACGGCCGTCACCCCCTTCGCATGGCGCAGCTGGCGTATCGCGGTTTCGCTCTTCCCCGTCAAATGGGCAAGACGGGCATCGGTAAAGCCGAACATTTTCAACTCGCGCAGAGCCTCTGTATCTTGCGGAAGCCCATTTGTCTTCACGGCCTCTTCCATATCAACGATTTCGCGGATCCGCGCCAGAAACCAAGGGTCAAATTTGGTGACGGCAAAAATTTCATCATCGCTCAACCCATGGCGCATCGCTTGCGCAATCGTGCGCATCCGATCCGGCGTTTGCAAACTGATCGCGCGCACAACCGCAGCTTTTTCGGGTGCCCCTTCGATCTCAACCTCATCAAAACCGGTGAGACCGGTTTCCATAGATGCCAACGCTTTTTGCAACGATTCATGAATCGTGCGGCCGATTGCCATCGCTTCTCCGACAGATTTCATCGCTGTGGTCAGCGCAGGCTGCGAACCGGGAAATTTCTCAAAGGCAAAACGTGGAATTTTGGTTACAACGTAATCGATTGTCGGCTCAAAGCTTGCAGGCGTTACGCGGGTGATATCATTGTCCAGCTCGTCNAGCGTATAGCCAATCGCCAGTTTGGCGGCAATTTTTGCAATCGGAAACCCGGTTGCTTTAGAGGCCAGCGCAGACGAGCGAGACACGCGCGGGTTCATTTCAATCACCACCATGCGGCCATCTTCGGGATTGATCGCCCATTGCACGTTCGAGCCGCCAGTCTCCACCCCAATTTCGCGTAACACGGCGATCGAATGGTTCCGCATGATTTGATATTCTTTATCCGTCAACGTCAGCGCTGGCGCTACGGTGATCGAATCGCCCGTATGCACGCCCATCGGATCCACATTTTCAATCGAACAAACGATAATGGCGTTATCCGCTGTGTCGCGAACCACTTCCATTTCATATTCTTTCCAACCCAGAAGCGATTCATCCACCAAAATCTGGTTCACCGGCGAAGCATCCATGCCCGTGCGGCAATAATATTCAAAATCATCGCGGTTATAGGCCACGCCGCCGCCTGTTCCGCCCAACGTAAAGGCTGGGCGAATGATCGCGGGCAATCCAATTTCATCCAAGGCCTCATTGGCCATGCGAACGCCGGCGTTCAAATCGGTTTTACCTTCGGCATCTTTCGGCGCGGTAATAATCGTGGCTTTGGGGTTTTCGATCCCCAACCGATCCATCGCTTCGCGAAATAATTTACGATCTTCAGCCATTTCAATCGCATCACGCTTCGCGCCGATCATTTCAACGTTGAATTTGTCTAAAACGCCCATTTCCTCTAGCGCCAAAGATGTGTTCAACGCAGTTTGCCCACCCATCGTGGGCAATAACGCGTCGGGGCGTTCTTTTTCGATTATCTTAGCAACCACATCTGGGGTGATCGGTTCGATATATGTGGCATCCGCCAAGCCCGGATCCGTCATAATCGTGGCCGGATTGGAATTGACCAAAATCACCCGATACCCTTCTTCTCGCAACGCTTTACAGGCCTGCGCCCCTGAATAGTCAAATTCACAAGCTTGTCCGATAACAATAGGACCGGCTCCGATGATCATGATCGATGAAATATCGGTTCTTTTGGGCATTATAAAACCTTTGATAAAGCGGCGAAACAGCCGAGCGCTGCCAAGCAAGACGCGGCAAATTGTTGTGGGTTATAGAGATCACGCTGCAAGGTGCAAGTGCCTAGGCAAAAATACCATTATTTGCAGTAAAAGTGTCTGTCTTCTTCGGTAAACTGGTCCTATGAGGAACGTAAGAATAGCAGCGGACGTGACATGAAGATTCGGTTTGACACAGGCGATGCGCAACAACCGCGCAGTTTTGACCACCCGATCAGGGTGATTTGCGCTGCCTCCCCCTCAGCGCTGCCAAACGCGCTGGCAGCTTTGGATGCGGCGCTTTCACAAGGGCACTGGATCGCGGGCTACGCCAGCTATGAAATGGGCTATGCGCTCGAGCCGCGCCTCAACGCGGCAATGCCGGAAAAGCGGCAATGGCCTTTGCTGTGTTTTGGCGTTTACAAAGGCCCAACAGCGCGGCGACCCGTCTCAACCACAGCCCACCGGGCCGCGCAGCTTGGCGCCTTTACCCCGCAATGGCAGTTTGACGAGTATGAAAAGGCCTTTTCCACCATCCAACATTATATCGCTGCGGGGGATATTTATCAGGCCAATCTTACCTTCGGGCTAACAGCGGAATTCCAAGGATCGGTTGCGCGTTTGTTTGACGATCTCAGCGCTTACCAAGCGGTAAAACACGGCGCCTTGGTCGAACAAGAGGATGGCCGGGCGATCATATCGCGGTCTCCAGAATTATTTTTTCGCACAGACGCGTCAGGGCAGATCGAAACCCGCCCGATGAAAGGCACACAGCCGCGCGGCATCACGAAACCTGAAGACCAGAAACGGCTAAACTATCTGCAATCTGACCCGAAAAATCGCGCAGAAAACCTGATGATTGTAGACCTTCTGCGCAATGATATTTCGCGCATTTGCGAGGCAGGATCGGTGAAAGTGCCTTCGCTTTATCGCGTGGAAACCTATGCCACCGTTCATCAGATGACCTCGCAAGTTTTGGGTCAATTGCGCAAAGACCAAACACTGTCTGATATTTTCAAGGCGTTGTTTCCGTGTGGCTCTATCACCGGTGCGCCAAAATTGCGGGCGATGCAAATTTTGCGGGATTTGGAGCCCGAGCCGCGTGAAATTTATTGTGGCACGATCGGCTGGGCCGCGCCGGATGGCAGCTCTGAGTTCAACGTTGCGATCCGCAGCCTGATGATCGATAACCAAAGCGTTCAATTAAACGTTGGCGGCGGCGTGGTCTATGACAGCGATGCCGCCTCAGAATATGAGGAAGCTCTGTGGAAAGCCCGCTTCGCAACCACATTCCAAAAAACTGCCGATTGATTGAAACCCTGCGGATTGATCCGCAGCGCGGGGCGGTGGATATAAAACGGCATTTAGACCGCATGTGCCTAAGCGCGCAAAAATTGGGGTTTGTTTTTCAGCGCGGCTTCATCACCGAAAAACTTCAAACAATCAAAACCACCAAAGTCTTGCGATGCNGGCTTACCATTGACCAAGCCGGAGCCGTTGAAATAACCCAGGCGCCGCTTGCCCCCACGCAGCCCGAATGGCAGGTTGCCATCAGCGCGCAGCGGTTAACTTCCTATGATCCCTGGCTGCGCCATAAAACCACCCAACGCCAGATCTATGATGACGCTCGCGCTGCGCTGCCACCCCATATCGATGAGATGATCTTTTTCAACGAAAAAAATCATCTCTGTGAGGGCACGATCACCAATGTTTTTCTGCAGCTTAAAACCGGAGAATGGGTGACGCCCCCAATCAGCAGCGGGTGCTTGCCCGGCGTGTTACGAGCCCGCAAACTGGCAAAACGTCAAGTGCGGGCAAAAATAATCACCGCTAAAGATTTGGAAAATTGCCAGTCGTTTTGGCTTGGCAACGCGCTTAGAGGCGAAATCAAAGGCAAACTGCTTCTGGGATGACTTGACATCAGCCCCACAACCCTGTGTATCGGCACAAGAATTGATCTTTGCTTGGAAAGGCCAAAGCCATGCACGTCTATCGCAGCCATACATGCGCCGACCTGAATAAATCAAATGTCGGAGAGACCGTGCGTCTTTCAGGCTGGGTGCACCGCGTGCGTGATCATGGTGGGTTGCTGTTTATCGATCTGCGCGATCATTATGGCATCACGCAGGTGATGGCAGACCCGGACAGCCCCGTGTTTGCAGAAATTGAAAAGCTGCGCAGCGAATGGTGTATCCGCATTGATGGCAATGTCATGCTGCGCGATGAAAGTCTGATCAACGCCAAAATTCCCACGGGTGAGGTTGAGGTATTTATTCGCGATCTGGAAGTTTTGGGGCAAGCTGAAGAGCTGCCGCTGATGGTCTTTGGCGAGCAAGATTATCCTGAAGAAACGCGCCTGCGCTACCGNTATTTGGATCTGCGCCGTCAAAAGTTGCAAGACAATATGAAGCTGCGCTCAGACGTGGTGGCCAGTATCCGACGCAAAATGTGGGACCGTAATTTCCGCGAATATCAAACCCCGATCATCACAGCCTCAAGCCCGGAAGGCGCGCGCGATTTTCTGGTGCCAAGCCGACTGCACCCGGGCAAGTTCTATGCATTGCCGCAGGCGCCCCAACAGTTCAAACAACTGATCATGGTCTCGGGCTTTGACAAATATTTTCAAATTGCCCCCTGCTTTCGCGATGAAGATCCGCGGGCGGATCGCTCTCCAACTGATTTTTATCAACTTGATCTTGAGATGTCATTTGTCACGCAACAGGATGTGTTTGACACGATTCAACCTGTTTTACGTTCGGTTTTTGAAGATTTTGGCGGCGGGCGCACGGTCGATGCCGATTGGCCTCAAATCTCTTATCGCGATGCAGCGCTTTGGTATGGCTCGGATAAGCCAGATCTGCGCAACCCGATCAAAATGCAGCGCGTTTCTGATCATTTCCGCGGGTCGGGCTTTGCAATTTTTGCAAAATTATTGGAACAAGAGGGCACTGAAATTCGCGCCATCCCCGCACCCGGGGGCGGCAGCCGCAAGTTTTGTGATCGAATGAATGCGTTTGCGCAAAAAGAAGGCTTGCCTGGCATGGGCTATATTTTCTGGCGCAGCGGCGAAAACGGCATGGAAGCGGCGGGGCCTTTGGCCAAAAATATCGGGCCAGAGCGCACAGAAGCGATCCGGCAGCAGCTTGGCCTGGATGTGGGGGATGCTGCGTTTTTCTTGGGCGGAAAACCAAAAGCCTTTGAGGCGGTTGCCGGCCGCGCCCGCAACGTAATTGGCGAAGAGCTTAATCTAACCGATAAAAATCGCTTCGCCTTTGCTTGGATTGTTGATTTTCCGATTTACGAACAGGATGCGGAAACCGGTAAAATCGATTTTGAACATAATCCATTTTCGATGCCGCAAGGCGGTATGGAGGCGCTTGAAGGTGATCCTCTTGCGGTTTTGGGCTACCAATATGATCTGTCTTGCAACGGGTATGAATTGGTTTCTGGCGCGATCCGAAACCACAAACCCGAAATCATGTTCAAAGCCTTTGAAATCGCCGGCTATGATGAAAGCGAAGTGCGCAAAAGATTTGGCGGCATGGTCAACGCGTTCCAATTTGGCGCACCGCCGCATGGTGGATGCGCCGCCGGGATTGACCGTATCGTGATGCTGCTGGCCGATGAGGCAAATATCCGCGAAGTGATCATGTTCCCCATGAACCAACGCGCCGAAGACCTTATGATGGACGCGCCAAGTCAGCCGATGGCAGATCAATTGATGGAGTTGAACCTGCGAGTCATCCCGCAAGACTAAAGCGGCAGAAGCGCCATCAATATGCAGCGCACGATGTTAACAATCGTGGTTTATAGAATTGCGATCTGGCCAATGCGGTGTTCAATTTTTGCGCAGAGCTGATCAATATCGCCGGTTTTTATGGCCTCTCGCATAAAATCATCGCCGCTGGCCGCGCACACCCCTGCTAAAAAACTGCGGATAAAGCCTTCTTCCTTGGTAGAGGGGTAATCTTTCAAACTGATCAGCGCCTGCACTAAATCATCGCGAAAGGTAATCAAATCAGGCGTGACCGGCGCATCTTGCAGAACAATCGGGCCTTTGGGTTTCTGCTCGATGGGCAAAAGCTGCAAAATCGTTGATTGAAAGCAAGAGAGGTTTTCAAAAGGTTTTGCAAGAAATCCATCCGCGCCCGCTTGCAAGCTTTGATGATGCATCAGATCATCCCCGCTGGTGCCCAAAATCACACCAATGCGCGGAGATGCGCCCGCCAATTCTGATATCAACTGAAGGCCGGATCCATCCGGCAAACCAACGTCGATAATGACGATTGTGGGGAAGTAAACGTTCAAATGCCGGCGCGCCGCCGCCAAACTATCCGCGCGGCGCAATCGCGCACCGCTGTGCAAACACATCAAACGCGCCGCTTCACAGATAAAACGGCTATCTTCGACAATCAGAACTGTTTTTCCGATTAAGGGCCGAGTGTTGCGCCCCATTGGCGTCAGTTCTACCAGATCCAATGAATTCATGCACGCCTCCTGCGATTCTGAAACCATCCTGCCTCAGGGTGGCTAATAAGCGGTTAATTCAAGTCAGAACGCGCGGGCGGCTCTTGCACCGCCGCCACTCTCAGCGCATAAGGTTGCGCAATCGATAGGAGAGCTCAGATGATCGGACGCCTCAATCATGTGGCCATCGCCGTCCCCGACTTAGAACGCGCTGCAGAGCAATATCGCAGCACCCTAGGGGCTGAGGTTGGCCCCGCCCAAGATGAGCCTGATCATGGCGTCACCGTGGTATTCATCACGCTGCCAAACACCAAGATCGAGCTGCTTTATCCTTTGGGGGAAACCAGCCCTATTCAAAGCTTTCTTGATAAAAACCCAAGCGGCGGAATCCACCATATCTGTTATGAGGTGGACGATATTAGAAAAGCCCGCGACCAACTTATTGAGGCTGGCAGCCGGGTTTTGGGCAAAGGCGAGCCAAAAATCGGCGCGCATGGAAAACCTGTGCTGTTTTTACATCCCAAGGACTTCAACGGCACCTTGATTGAACTTGAACAAGTGTAGCGAATAGGAAACCGAACATGTCTATAACCTCTGCGCTGGTTCTCTTTGCCGTTCTGTGGTTTTTAACCTTTCTGGTTGTGATCCCCATTCGCCTCAAAACGCAGGGCGATGTTGGCACGGTCGTGCCAGGCACGCATGCCGGAGCGCCGGAAGATCACAATTTGAAAAAGAAGGCTTGGATTACCACAGCGATCGCCGCGGTGCTTTGGGCCGTGATTACATCGATCATCTTATCCGGTGCGATCACCATACGTGATCTGGATGTGTTCAACCGGATGGGCCCTGCCACGACAAACGAAAGCCCTGCGGATCAATAACAGCGCGATGCGCGGCGTTACTTAAGACAAACCACGCCCGCGCAAGGCGCCTAGCAATGTTGATGTAAAGAACAACGCCGCCGCACAGCAAATAATGCTGGGGCCGGTTGGTGTATCCCAATGCAATGAGGCCGCAAGACCGCCAAGCGTTGCACAAGCACCAAACGCCGCCGCGATCAAGGCCATCGCTTCGGGTGTATTTGCAAAATTACGCGCCGCAGCTGCTGGAATAATCAACAAAGCCGCGATGAGGATGGCTCCGACAATTTGAATGCCCAACGCCACAATAAGGGCCAAGGCCAGGGTCAATACCAATTGCTCACGTTTGGGGTTAATCCCTTCAGCCTGCGCCAAATCGCGGTTCAAAGTGCAGGTCAGCAAGGCCGACCAGCGCCACCCAAGCAACCCGACCACGAGGAAAAGACCAAGGCCGATCCACAGAAAATCGGACCAAGCAACCGATAGAATATCCCCGAAAAGATAGGCCATCAGATCGATCCGCACATCCGAGAAAAACGACACCGTCACCAAGCCCAAAGCCAACGTTGAATGCGCCATCACCCCAAGCAACGTATCTAATGTTTGACCGCGGGCCTGCAGCGCAGAAATCGCCAGCGCCATTGCAAGCGCAATCAGCAAAACGCCAATAAACACCGGCAGTGCAAACGCCAAAGACAGGGCCACACCCAAGATTGAGGCATGCGCTGTGGCATCGCCGAAATACGCCATCCGCCGCCAAACCACAAAACAGCCAAGCGGCGCAGCCGCCAAAGACAATGCCACACCCGCCAAGATCGCCCTTACCAAAAAGGCGTCAAACATCTCCATCAGGCCAGCTCTTTGGCATTGGCATCGGGCGCAACCTTTGGCCCCGTAACTGTCGCAACCGGCCCGCGCGGGTGATCATTATGGTGATGATCGTGGTGATCGTCATGCTCATGGTCATGGTCATGGTCATGATCGTGCTCATGGCGGTAAAGCGCCATCGCACCATCTGTTGAGGCCCCAAAAAGCGTTTGATATTCAGGGCTCGAGGCAACCTGCTCTGGGCTTCCTTGGCAGCAGACATGCCCGTTCAAACAAATCACCCGATCAGAGGCCGCCATCACAACGTGCAAATCATGGCTCACCAACAGCACTGCGCAGCCAGTATTTTGCCGCACCGTTTCTATTTGCCGATAAAAAGCAGCTGCTCCAGAATGATCCAAACCTTGCGTCGGCTCATCCAAAATTAACAGCTGCGGGCGGCATAACAGCGCGCGCGCCAATAAAACGCGCTGAAATTGTCCACCAGACAGCTGTGATAACTGCGCCTGCGAAACATGCCCCAGCCCCGCCTGCGCCGCCGCCGCCTCAAGATCTTTGGCCGGCACCCGGCGTGGCAGCGCCATAAACCNGCTGACAGTCAGCGGTAAGGTCGCATCGATATGAAGCTTTTGCGGCACATAGCCAATGCGCAAGCCAGCTTGCCGGGTTAAAGCGCCTTTCAGCGGAGTTATTGAGCCAATAAGGCTGCGCAGCAAGGTGGTTTTTCCTGACCCGTTGGGGCCAATAACAGTGAGGATTTCGGCCGATGAAATGCTGAGATCAACGTTTTGCAGAACCGTTCGGCCATTCAACGCAACGCTCAGGTTTTTTGCCGTAATCAAGCTCATTCCGGTTGATCAGTCAGACAATTTGGACAAATTCCTTCGGCTTCGATCACCGCTTTTTCGATTACAAACCCTGCCGAGTTCGCCACATCGCTTAACGGGCCGCGGGTTTCATCCACGCGCGTTTCGGCAACCGACGCGCAGCGCCGACAAATCAAAAACGCTGGCGAGTGGTGCAACCCAAGATGCGCGCAAGCAATAAAGGCGTTCAGCTTTTCAATTTTATGCGCAAAGCCGCGCGCCACCAAAAAATCAAGCGCCCGATAGGCCACCGGCGGCTGATGCTTAAAGCCATCTTCGCGCAACTGATCCAGTATTTGATACGCCCCCATCGCCCGATGCGCCTGCAAGAGCAACTCTAACACCCGCTTTCGCACTGGGGTGAATTGAACGCCCTCTTCAACGCAAAGCGCATCCGCGCGGGCCACCCCCTCGCTGATACAGGCGGCATGATCGTGTTTGTGGAATCCTAAATTCATCCTGCCTGTGTACTAAAGTAATTTGCGCATTCCAATGCCAATTCCTCTTGATATGTTATTCTGTAACAAATAAAGANTGAACGATGTTATAATATTACAAAGAAAGACTCCTATGCGCCGATTACCAATTTTAGCCACCGCTCTGCTTGTCAGCGCTAGCGGAGTGCGGGCAGATGTGCCAAATATCGTCGTGGATATCCCACCAGTTTTCAGCCTTGTCAGCAGCGTGATGCAGGGCGTAGGCACGCCAAAGCTTCTGCTGCGTGGCAATGATTCTCCGCATAATTTCGCGCTACGCCCTTCGCAAAGGCGCGACCTTGGACAGGCTGATATTATTTTTTGGATTGGTGAAGGGTTAACCCCTTGGTTGGAAAAGGCGCAAGCCTCTCTTGCANAGGCGCCTATCGCGGTGGCCTTAGGCGAACAAGCGGGCGTGGTTCAATTATCATTTCGCAAAGGGGCCCTGTTTGAAAACCAAGGCGAACATGACGAACATGACGAACATGACGAACATGACGAACATGACGAACATGACGAACATGACGAACATGACGAACATGACGAACATGACGAACATGACAGCCCCGGTAAAGTCAACGGGCATGCAGAGAATAATCATGCAGAAAAGCACAAAAACACCGCAGCGCATGACGGGAATGATCATCAGGATCATGCAGGCCACGACCACTCTGGGTTAGACCCACATTTCTGGTTGGATCCAGAAAACGCAATACATTGGATCTATAAAATTGCGGATATATTATCGCAGACAGACCCCGAGAATGCGGGCGCCTATTATGCAAATGCCGCAAAGACCAAAGCAAGCTTAGAGCTGTTAAACAAAAATATCGCGCAGCAGCTGGCGCCGCATCACGCGGAACGCTTCTTAATCGTGCATGATGCCTTCCAATATTTTGAAGCGCGCTTTGGGCTTGCCGCGCAAGGTGCAATTTCAGATGGGCACGCCGCGCCGCCGAGTGCCGCGCGCATCTTGGCAATTCGGGATCTCATGCAAGATCGAAAAATCAGCTGTGTGTTTGCCGAGCCGGGATATAACGCGAAGCTTCTAGACAATTTAATCAACGGGACTTCAGTGCGCTTGAAACAGCTGGATCCGCTTGGCGCAGGCCTGCCCTTGGACCACAGGCTCTATGAGGCTGTTTTGCAGAATATGGCCGATGCGATGGTGGCCTGTTTCACGAATAATGAAGGGTAACTCAACCTGAGCCCCGCGCCTCATCAGCAGGGGCGGGCCGGTCAGGCTGCACGGCGGGGGCGGGCAATGTCTCTTGAAAGGCCCAGCCGCTCGCCTGCAGCAACTCGGCCAAATTACGCGCCTTACGTTTGAAATAATCCGTCGCATAGCTGGATCGCTTGCGATTGATGTCCCACCTTTTTGCGTAGTCTTTGGCGCTAAGCCGATCTTTAAACCCCAACCGTTGAAATGCTTCAAAAACGATCACGGGAGCGCTTTGCTCTTTGCCAAAAACGGCCCGCGTTTTCATATTATGGGCGGTGATTAAATACTGAATCAAAATGCATAATAAATCATCCCGATAGAAACTCTCTTTCTTCCCCCGCGGCCATTTCTTTTCAAATCCGCCCATCAACAAAAGCGAAAATTCATGCGCTGCTGCCCCAACTGACACCCTATCAGCTGCCATCCGCAGCACATATCCACGCGCCAAAGCCCAAATATGGCGATCTTTATGCGCCCAATCGATCAGCTCTTGTTCTAAAGGTTCGGGCAGTTTGATGTGCAAAGAATATCCTTGCGGCGCCAAGCCATCAATGAAGTGCATCGCGCGGTCCGACCAAGGTTCAAACATCAGCTGACCTTCGATCACATGACCTGACAGCCTGATCAATTGTACGGTTTCTTGAATCAGCTTTTCGTTCATTTCCATCCTGCGACACCGCGCGCGCCGTGCCAAGCGCCCGACCTGGCCTTGATCACTTCACCTTACACCATGACCTTGCGAGAACCGTGCCAAACGCCCGCTGGCCCACCCTCACCGGCGGGAACCTGCCACCTGTTTATTGTTTAAGCCCTGCTTTCTGCATGCCCTGCAACACGGCCTCCACCACAAAATCAGGAAGCAATGGGGCGTAATCTGCCAATGAGGTTACATCCGGGCGCAACTGCAAAAATGCTTCCAAACCCTGCTGCGCATCAGCCAATCGGTCTAAATTACCCAGCGCAGCCACTTTAAACCCCAAAAGCAAATTATTCTCCGGATCGTTTTCAACCGCGCGGGTTATTTTATCCAAAGCCTCATTCATGCGCCCCAAAACCATCAGAAGGCTGACCTCAAATTGCGGCCATTCACGCCACTCAGAGGGGTCAAGCGCTTGGGTTTTCAAAAAATAATCATAGGCCAATTCAATATTGCCAGCATAAGCTTCGGTCAGGCTTAAGGCCCGCGTTGCCGCAGAATTATTTGGGTTTATGCCAAATGCTTCATGGGCGTAATGNCGGGCATTATCCAAATCATTGAGCTGAAAATAATAGCTGGCCATCATCGCAAGTGCCCCAGCATTCGACGCTTCTTTTCCCACAACATAAGAAGCAATTTCAAANATCTGAGCAGACAGTTCTGCGCGCCTTTCTCTGTTATGCGGCTTGAACCTTTCGCGAAGCAAGACTTTGCATTTTAANAGATAGGGATCCAGAAAATTTACCGATGCTTGAATCGCTTGATCGCATAAAGACAAAATACCCTCTGGTGCATCACGCCGGTGATATTTTTGCAGGGCCTGTAAATACAAATCCCACGCGGTGAGGCTTTCCGGCTTTGATAGCTCAGTATTTTCGCGAGATTGGCGGCGAATTTCAGGATCAATCGCCCGGGCAACCGCGATCGAAATTTCATCTTGAACTTCAAAAATATCATCCAAAGGGCGATCCCAACGTTCAGACCATATCGTGCGATCTTTTAAGGCATCGGTTAAACTGGCGCTGATCCGCACCTTATTTCCAGCTTTTCGTATACTGCCCTCAACCAAGTACCGGGCGTTTAACTTATCGGAAATTTCGCTCGCAGTGAGCGAAAGACCTTTCACCGAAAAGCTTGAATTGCGCGAAACCACCGGAAAGGTTTTCCACAGAGCCAAATGGCTGATGATATCTTCCGTCACCCCATCGGCAAAATATTCCTGTTCTGCATCCGTGCTCATATTTTTAAACGGCAAAACGGCAATCGAGGGCGGTGCGCCAGCCTCAACGGGTTCGATTGCAGGCGGCGTTGGCGCGATCTGGCGCGGCGCCAACCCGCCAATGGAAACGTCAAACGCGTGCACGTTGGTATTCTTAACCTGCTGCGCCCCAATATCTTGAAAGCCCAAATCCACTTTCTGGCTAACAAAGTCATGAATACTTTTTGACAGGCACACGCCACCGGCTTGCGATAACGCCTCTAAGCGGGCCGCCACATTCACCCCATCCCCATAGAGATTGGTGCCTTCAATAATGACATCCCCCATATTTAGGCCGATGCGAAATTGCATCTGCGCCGCGTTAGGAACCGAGGCATTGCGCGCTTTNATGAGCTTTTGGAATTCTACGGCACAAATAACCGCCGAAACCGCGCTTGGAAATTCGGCCAGAACAGAATCTCCGGCCGTGTTGAAAATACGCCCGCTATGCTCTTCAAACAAATTGTCCAGAATCTCTTTACAGCTGCGAAAACTGCGCAGGGTAAGTTCCTCATTCTGCGCCATGAGCGTGCTAAACCCGACCACATCGGTTACGAAAATCACGGCAATTTTTCGAAGAATTTCACTTTCAGACATTTTAAAACCCTTTACACGCGCTGCTTTTTGGCCCGGCGTTTTACCCATAAATAGACGCGAATGGCAAAGATTTCTGATAAAATTGGATAATAGACGGTTTTTTTACGCTGCAGAGCTTCGATATAGCCGGCGCTTAAATTATTCTGTCGCGCGGCTTTTAGCAGGATCCGCATATAACGGCGCGAGGTCGGCAGATCATCATTCACCTCGTTTTTACAGCGCAAGGTTTGGGCCAAAACCGTCTCACCGGCGAAACGGATCGGGGCTTCGATCACCTCATAATTCTCGCCCTCTGAGGCGATCACCCGCGCCATATCGCTCTCGGTAATTTCGTGAACAACCCCTTCGACCCGACCACCTTTACAGGGCTTTATATTGGCAAAACTCGGTTCAATAAAGTTTGGCCCAACCAGCCCCATCACCAAGGCATAATCGTCAAGATAGCTGGATTGGCTCCGCAGCGGGGTGATATTGCGCACGCCAGAGAGATATCGCGTCGACATGTTCGATCCATATCCAAAGTAAAATGCCATTCAGAACACCCCGAAATAATTATCTCAAAGTGAGTGATAAATTTAAGCCCCGTCAAGCATGCAATGCGTTTTGACTTTAAAGATTTCTTATTTACTGCCAGAGCAAGACCTTTCGCCGGCTCCAGATGCACGTCATCGCCTTAAAGTTGGCCCGCAGTTAAAAAAACAGCGCCTATATATATGCGATGCAAAACTGTATTTAAGCCGTCATGCTTGAAAACGTCTTAAGCCCATTAATCGCTTTTTGACGGTCAATATTTTATATCATCGCCGGGACGGTTATTTTAACCTTCAGCAAGACCACAACCGCCAGATGCCATTTCGACAAAGCCGCCCTGCGCTTCAAACAGACCATCGCAAAAGAAACGCCGCGGTACAAACTGGCAGACACCGTGAAACCGGCTATTCTGCCGCAAGTTTGATCACAGGTTCCATTCTTTGCAGCATCGCATCGCTGAGGTGGCATTTTATGTGATGGTCATTGTCCAAAATTTGATTTTTTGGAATTTCTGTTTCGCATAAATTATCTGCCACATGCACCTTCCAATGGCATCTGGTCTGAAATGGGCATCCGCTGGGTGGATCCATGGCAGAGGGAATATCGCCCTCAAGCACGATGCTCTGCTTTTCAACGCTCGTATCGGCAATTGGAACCGCCGAAAGCAAGGCTTGCGTATAGGGATGATAGGGGGGCGAAAATACTTGCTCTGTGGTCCCAAGCTCAACCACATGCCCCAAATACATCACCATGACCCGATCACTGAGATAGCGAACGATTGACAAATCGTGGCTGATAAAGAGCAGCGTCGTTTTCTCGTTGCGCTGGATCTCCATCAAAAGATCCGTAACCGCCGCTTGAACTGAAACATCCAAAGCCGAAACCGGTTCATCGGCAACCACAATCCGCGCGCCGCCCGCAAACGCCCTTGCGATCCCTACGCGCTGCTTTTGACCACCCGAAAGCTGGCGNGGCATCCGCTGCGAAAAAGCCCGGGGCAGTTTCACCAGATCTAAAAGTTCAAGCATACGGTTCGAACGCTCTGTATCGGATGAGCCGTATTTGAAAACCTCAAGCGCGCGCATAATTTGACGGCCAACCGACATAGAAGGGTTCAACGTGTCAAACGGATTTTGGAAAACCATTTGAATATCTGCAACTGTTTGAGTGCTACGATCTTCAATTGCAATTTGCTGAATATCGTTTCCGTCTAATAAAATTTGGCCATCTGTCGCCGTTTCCAGACCCATGAGAACTTTGGCAAAGGTAGACTTGCCGCAACCAGACTCTCCCACAATCGCAAGAGTTTCGCCTTCACGCGCCTCAAACGANATTGACTCATTCGCTTTGACAACGCGCTTTTCCCCTGCGCTGCCAAAAAGCGCATTGGCNGCAACTTCATAATATTTCTTAAGCTTATCAATTTTGAGGATCACATCCCCAAGCTCTGACTTAGAATTTGCGCTTGAAGCACTGGCAGGTTGCGACCAGTCGATATTTTGAACTCTTTTGCAGCGGCTTAAATGAAGCGCATGACCTTCGATTGGGACCATATCAATAGCCGAACTATCACAGACCCCCTCTTGGAAATAGTCGCAGCGTGGCCCAAAATTGCACCCTGGCGGCCGTTCATGCGGCAGTGGAAAATTTCCAGGAATAGCCACCAATGGACGGGTTGTTTTATTTGCCCCTGGCAGCGGAATAGATCGAAAAAGGGCCTGCGTATAAGGGTGCTGCATTTTTTCAAAAACATCTTTAATTCTGCCGGTTTCCACCGCTTCACCAGAATACATTACGCAGATGCGGTCACAGGTTTCCAAAACAAGCCCAAGGTTATGCGAGATGAACAGCATGGATGTGCCATATTTTTTGCCCAAATCTTTCACCAGCTTGACAACCGCCGCCTCAACCGTGACATCAAGCGCGGTGGTGGGTTCATCCAAAATAAGCAAAGCCGGTTTTGACATCAGCGCCATAGCGATAACGATCCGCTGCTGCTGGCCGCCNGACAATTGGTGAGGATATGATTTAAGGATGCGCTCAGGGTCGGGCAGCTTAACATCTTTGACAACCTCGAGCGCCCGTTTATAAGCTTCTCGCTCGGACACCCCTTCGTGGATCATCGGCACTTCTGTTAGCTGCTTGGAAATTTTCAGCGCCGGGTTCAATGAGGCCATTGGTTCTTGATAGATCATCGCAAGTTCATTGCCGCGAATATTCCGCAACTCCTCGGCGCTCATCTGAGCAAGATCGCGGCCCTTAAATTTGATCGTACCGCCAACGATTTTGCCATTCACACCAAGATCCTGCATCACGCCCAATGCAACCGTAGATTTCCCACACCCAGATTCTCCAACCAAACCCACGGCTTCACCAGGTTGAACAGCAACGGAAAAATCCATCACGGCTGGAATTTCGTTTAATCGGGTAAAAAAGGATATGGAAAGCCTATCGATTTCCAAAATCGGACCGTCAAAATCTGTTTTATCCATTTTTCTTTGCCTATTCAGTTGACGCGTTTAAGTGCGCAATTTTTGACGAGTTTTAACTTTCTAATCCTTCAGGCTTTCCTCGCGCAGACCATCGGCCAGCAAATTCAAGCCTAACACAAGGCTCAGCAAGGCAAAGGACGGAACCAAAGCCGCATGGGGATAAATGGAAAGCAATTTTCGACCATCATTGATTGTTGCCCCCCAGTTGGGATCCTCAGGCGACAAACCAAGACCGAAAAAGCCAAGCGTTCCAAGTAAAATAGTGGTGTATCCAATGCGAAGGCAAAAATCTACGATCAGCGGCCCGCGCGCATTTGGAAGTATTTCCCAAAGCATGATATACCACGCACCTTCACCCCGCGTCTGCGCCGCAGCAACGTAATCTCGGGTTTTGATATCCATGGTTAAGCCTCGGATAATCCGAAAAACAGTTGGTGAGTTTACAAAAACCACCGACACAAAAACGGTCAGCAATCCCGCATCCACGTCAAACAGATCTATCGCGTTAAAGAACTCAATTTTACTGCCCGTTTCATTGATCAACGAAACATATAATAGCCCTAATATGGCCAGTCCCACGCCCAGCAAAGCATTCCGCTTCGCGGGAACTGTGTGATAACGCGAATAGATCAATACAGAGTAAAAAATTAATGGGAACACAAACAAAACAATCGCCATATATTGCGGCAAACCGGTCAGTCTGATTTCCGGAGTGACCAAGAGATAAAACAGCAATATGACTGGAAACGCCAAAATCAAATTTGCGACAAAAGAGATCGATGTGTCGAGCCGCCCCGCATAATAGCCGGCAGGAATACCCAATGTGATTCCAACCATAAAGGCAAATAACGTGGCCAAAGGTGCAATCACAATAACGATCGTAGAACCGGCGATCACACGGCTGAAAACGTCTCGGGCTAAATGGTCGCCTCCCAATAAAAAATGCTTGTAACTGTCATCTTCGGCACCCCTTAGGGCAGTGCCGGGAACTTTATTCTTCATACCTGAAAATTGCGCCAATGGATCTTGCGTAATTATCAGATCCATTGCACCTGAGAAAAATCCTGTAAACACCCAGAACATTACAATCGCAAACCCGATCATTCCAATAACCGAGTCAAAAAGCTTTCCATATAGGCCCAGCGATCTTTTATATCGCATAGAGATAACAAAAAGCACCACAAGAGAAATCCAAACCGGCCCAAGCTGGATGATCATGCCCAAAAATATTTCCGTCCACGATAAAGAAGTCATTGCAGGGTCCTTTTCACGTAACGCTTATGCGTGGATTCAAATAAACGTAACCGATGTCAGATATGAGCTGCGTGACAAGAACCACCACGACAGAGACCACCGATACCCCTAAAAGAAGCTCAATATCATTATTCCCGGCAGCCTGCACCAAAACCCAACCAAAGCCTTTGTAATTAAAAAGTGTTTCAACAATTACAACGCCGTTTAGCAGCCAAGGAAATTGAAGCATAATCACCGTGAACGGCGCAATTAAAGCGTTTCTCAGCGCGTGTTTCAAAACAACATTCGGGAATGAAACGCCTTTTAAACGTGCGGTTCGGATATATTGGGCGGTCATCACTTCGGTCATTGAGGCCCTTGTCATCCGCGCAATGTAGCCCATTCCGTAGATCGCAATCGTTAAAACCGGCAATAAAAAATTCTCAAGATTAGGGTTTTCCATCGCCGAGGTTGCGGTTCCTTTGAACCATTTCAGCCCTACGGCGCTGGATGCAAAAATAGATATTAGGATCACGCCTGAGACATATTCAGGGGTCGCTGTGGTCAAAATCGCAACCGTTGACAGCGATCGATCGGTTCGGCTGCCTTCGCGCATGCCGGCCAGAATACCCAGAATAAGCGCACTTGGCACCATAAGCGCCATAACCCA
>JGI26246J51724_1000201_pt1 | contig 29901 bp, 33 predicted proteins | sample SaaInlLV_10m_DNA_FD_51724 | JGI IMG/M metagenome (IMG submission 51724) | reverse complement strand
TTCCATATAGAAGGAACCGGAGCGCCCGTAACAGTGGCATTGAAGTCCTCATAAGTTGGTGGTAGACACATTTCGTCGTTACACACCATAAATTCTAATTCGCCCGCAATGGAAAAATCTTCTTCATGCGGTTGCAGTTTGATTGTAAAGTCAGCCGATTCCGAGAAATAGGCCAAATCCATATCAAAATTAGGGTCAAATTCCACATGTGGCTCGCCCTCTTCCCAAACACCTACTGCAGTAAAGGAGGATGACGTATCCAACAAAAAAGAAGTAGGAATAGGGCCCCCATCTGCGAGATTTTGGCTGTATAAATGCCAACCCGGCTCAATATCCGCATGGACCGTGAGCAAAGTGAATTCCTCCGTATGTTCAATGCTGGTAGACCAGGTGACGGCCTTAGGTTGTGCCGTGGCTACAACGGTGATTAAAGTGAAAATTGCGAATAAAAAACGCTTCATGTAATCTAGGTTATTTTAAGAGTTGCAAGATAGGCGAAGTTATCCCCTTCACCAACTCTAGCCGATTCAGCAATACGGTGGCCTAAAACCCATATGATCGTCTCATTTTTAAGGACGACGTAGGTCTGTTCCTTGCGGTGGCGCGGTAGTCTGAGGTTATTTAAAAAATCAGATATTTTTTTTGATCCGTTCATACCTAAAGGGCGAAAGGTGTCACCAGGTCGCCATAGGCGGACCGTCCACGGAAACTGCACAGCAGCCTCGCTCAAGTATTCATGGTGCGCGTCGAAAATGCAAGCAGATGTTGATGTCTTTTCAAGGTGCAATTGAAACGGCAATTGGTCCAATGCTTCAAAACTGTCAATGGAATATACGCGCGTGTCCTTTTCATAGGCCGGCACGAGGAAAAAGAATTCTCGATCCTTAATCAGCAAATGATTTTTACCGCGCGTCATTTGACCAACATCGCCTCGTAGTACGTGGCCGACTTCTTCAAAGTTGAAGCCCGAATCGGTTTGTTGGGCCAATTTGTACAACAAGTTTTGCCCCACCTCACTTTTTACCCAAGGTCCCATTTTCACCATAACCTCTTTGCCAGAAGTAGTGGTCCATTCACTTTTCCATTGTGTCATGAACCCCAAGAGCAGGTCACGATCCCGTTCTAGGTTTTCAACCGTTTTTTTCAAACCGCCCATCCAACGGGGCTCTACCTCATCTAAGATTGGTGCGAGTAGGTTTCTAAATTTATTCCGGGTGTATTTCAAGGATTTGTTGGAAGCATCTTCCCGCCAGGGCAGCTCGCGCTCTTTTGCGTAGTCGAGTATGGCTCCTTTATCCAGGTGCGCCAGCGGGCGAGTAATTAAAGCACTGTTCATGCCCGTAATACCAATCAATCCAGAACCACGAAGCGCATTCATCAAAAAGGTTTCCCTGCGATCATCCATATGGTGGGCAGTAAAGATGTATTCAGCCCCTAACGCTTCCGCACGTTCTTGGAACCAAGCATACCGTACTTTACGCGCCCAATTCTGCACATTTTCGCCCGAACGCTGCGATGGATCTGCATTCAATACTTGAATTTCGAACCGGTATTCTTGCGCATACCACTGGCACCAGCGTGCATCCTCATCCGATTCTTCGCGCAGCCCATAATTCACGTGCAACAAGTAGGGGCGGATGTTGTAGCGGTCCAAAAGAAATTGGCTCAAGACTACAGAATCTACGCCGCCACTGAATCCTAAAACAGCCTTAGATCCTGGCTTTAAATCTAACATGATACATGGAGCATTGGGTGCATTTCCCAAAATTACAATTAATGCTGCGAATCCCGACCGGCCGCACTTTGAAGAAGCGATTCCGCCTTAAGTAAACACTCCTCGTATTCACGTTCCGGGACACTGAGTATGGTTATTGCGCCGCCTACATGGGCAGAAGCTATGCCCTGCTTACCGTCCAACGCAATACTGCGAATGACCACATTGAAGTCAAAATCGCCGTTTGGTTTCACGTACCCCAACGCACCGGAATAGATGCCGCGCTCTGTTTTCTCATAACGCTCCGCCAATTCCATTGCACTGATCTTCGGAGCTCCGGTCATAGAACCCATTGGGAATGTCGCCTTTAAAATATCCCAATTTGATGTTTCCGGCCGGGTCTTGCAGGTGACCGTTGAGATCATTTGATTCACGTTTTTAAAAGGGTAAACGCCAAAAAGTTCTTCCACCTGTACGGTTCCCTTTGCAGCTACACGGCTTAAATCGTTGCGGACGAGGTCGACAATCATCACATTTTCTGCGCGCTCTTTTTCATCCGCAACCAACAGTCGCTCTTGCACGTGATTGTTTTCTGTCAATCTACGGTTAGTGCCTTTGATGGGTTGCGACCACAATTGGTCCCCTTTCTTAAGTATGTAGCGCTCGGGAGAGGTGCACAAAAGTTCCAATTGGTCCATTTTCACATAGGCACTGAAAGGCGCTTTCGTTGCCTGCGCCATTTGCTTAAATAACTGCGCACTATCCAACGCACTGTATTCCGCCTTAAAGGCTGTACAATAATTCACTTCGTAAATGTCCCCGTATTGAATGTGCTCTTGTAAATCTCTAACGGCTTCGAGGTACGATTCACGGGACTCCACTGGTTGAAAGTCCAATATCGTGTTGCCCACATCGCCCCCCTTCGCGGGTTCCAAAACAGCAGCCAACGCTGCAGCAGGTGTGTCTGCAAAAACGGTTAAATTACCCGCCTTATCCAAGGTCCCCACTACTTCCGGTTCAAAAAATTGCGCTTGTGGCCATTGACCAATAGCTGGATTACCCTTGGCCAGACGTTCGAACTCATGGCGCAACTCATACCCAAGAAAACCAAAACGCCAACCGTTGTCTAATGCACCATTTTTCAGGGCGTCGGTATCGAAAACGGCCTTAGCTCCCCAAGCAAAGAGAAGTTCATATTCGCCCCACTTACTGTCGTAGCCTTGGGAGGTATATAGGGCAAAAAAAGATCGACTGCTGGATAACTCCAACAGCCGATTTTCTAAAAGAATCGGATCGACCGAATGCGCCGATGCGGTAGTCATTAGCTGTGGATAGCGCGATTCGCTGTGGCAGCCAGTGCAGCCTCTTTCAAGGCTTCCGTGTACGTCGGGTGACCGTGACAAATCCGTGCGATATCTTCCGCGGAAGCACGGAATTCCATAGCCGTTACTGCTTCCATGATAATATCCGCAGCTCGGGCAGCAACAATATGCACACCTAATACTTCATCAGTGGCTTTATCTGCCAATACCTTCACTACACCATCGATGTCTCCCGAGGCACGAGAGCGGCCTAGCGCACGCATAGGAAATGAACCGCTTTTGTAAGCAACGCCGGATTCCTTCAATTCCTCTTCAGTTTTACCCACCGCCGCTACTTCTGGCCACGTGTAGACAATTCCAGGAATTAAGTTATAGTTGATATGCGGTTTTTCACCAGCAATAGATTCAGCCACAAAGACACCTTCCTCTTCTGCTTTGTGGGCCAACATCGCACCACGAACAACATCACCTATGGCGTAAATATTAGGTACAGCAGTCTGCAAATGATCATTTACAGCGATACGTCCACGTTCGTCAGTCGAAATACCAACGTTCTCAAGACCCAATTTAGCCGTGTATGCGCCACGACCTACAGCTACCAAACAGTAGTCGCCTTCGAAGGTTACTTCTTCACCTTTCTTGTTGGTGGCTGTAACCTTGACAACATCACCATCACGCGTTACATTACTCACCTTAGTAGACAGGCTGAATTTCATGCCAATTTTCTTCAAGCTGCGCATCAATTCTTTACCCATCGCACTGTCCATAGTAGGAATGATGCTGTTTGCGTATTCCAAGACGGTTACCTCCGCACCTAAGCGTTTGTAAACCGAACCCAATTCCAAACCAATCACACCACCGCCAATGACGATCATATGTTTTGGAATTTCTTTCAAGCTCAATGCTTCTGTCGAAGAGATGACACGCTCCTTATCGAATTTCGCAAAAGGCAATTCAATAGGCTTTGAACCCGTGGCCAAAATGATATGCTTGGCGCTTACTTCAGTGGTCTTTTCACCCGCAACAACAACGGTATTCTTGTCTTTCAATGACCCGAATCCACGAAGTACATCGATGTTGTTTTTATTCATCAAATAATCGATACCGTCACAGGTCGTGNTTACCACGCCTGCTTTACGTTCAATCATTTTTGCAAAGTCAATTTTTGGCGGATCAATATTGATTCCGTGCGATTCAAAAGAATGCACTGCAGCATGGTAATGCTCAGAAGAATCAAGCAGCGCTTTAGAAGGTATACAACCCACATTGAGACATGTGCCGCCCAGTGTCGCGTACTTTTCAACCAGTGCAGTTTTCATGCCCAGCTGGGCACAACGGATGGCACTTACATATCCTCCAGGTCCAGAACCTATTACAACTACGTCGTAAGAACTCATTGAATTTTATTTTTAGGAAGTAACAAAGTTACACACGCGGATTGCTTAGCGTGGTTTTAATCTGAAAAATCTGCTAAAAAGTATTATTAGGACCAACAACGTGAAAAGTCCAACGGCAGCCTTCCCTATCCAGTTTCCCGTCCGGACATAAAGCGTCTTCCCTTCCAACAATGGCACATCAGCAACAATAACGCCCTCTGTATCCCAATCCAAGCGACGCAATACGCGTCCTTTAGCATCAATCACACTAGATACACCCGTATTCGCGCTGCGTACCACATATTTACCTTGTTCAATAGCACGAAGGCCCGCGAACCGGAGGTGCTGAAGGTGACCCGTAGTATTACCCCACCACCCATCATTGGTAATGACCGCGATCAAATTGGCACCTTCTCGAGCATATGCTGTCGCGTAATCTGAAAATTCATTTTCCCAGCAGATGATGGGCGCAAGTTTGAGGCCAACATTCGCATCTTTGAATACTTTTCGACGGGCAGATACTCCTAAAGTACCAGAAGTACCCCCCAGATCAATGGCCCAATCGCCCAGGTAAGGCTTGAGCAGTTGAACGAAAGGCATGGTTTCGCCACCGACAACTAGTTTCCCTTTGTGATACAGGGCCGTTTCACCAGCGCTATTGCGAAATAGGGCAGTGTTGTATAGGGTGTAGTATTTATCGCCGTATGGGCGGTTGAAGACGTCCGGTACTTGCTGAAAATCATAGGTAGTCGCCCCAAAAATCGCGGTTTTCCCGTATCGATCGAGCATTTCATGAAGAAGCTTATCATTGGGGCGATTGCCGTAGCTGCTTTCCTCCCGTGCATCGGGCAAAAACGTCTCCGGTAGGACGATCAAATCCACTTGCTTTTGGGCGAGGTGGGTTTGAAGTAATCGGTCCACTTTTTGAATCTGCTCCGATTCCGCTAAATCCCATTTTTCGGTGTAAGCATCAATATTTGGTTGGACCACTGCAACACGGAGTTGATTTGACGGCTCATTAGCAGGAACATACCACAGCACAAGACTCCACACTACGGGCGTTATAAAAAGCCAAAGTGCTCTTTTAGACGTGGTACCACGCATGTGTAAGGTGTAAGCCACTAACAGAACCCACAACGTACCGCCAGAATTTCCAACGAATTGGTACCATTGCACAAGGTAAGGCATGCCGTTAAAGGCGTTCCCTAAATGCAGCCAAGGAAAGGCCAGCCCCCAATATTCGTGCAATTGCTCAAAGGATAACCAACAAGCTAACAACGGAAGAACGTGGAGCCAGCGCTTCGCTCGAAACGACGGAAAACGCCAAAGCATTTCTTCAGCACGAACACTAAACCACAAAGCAAATGCCATGAGTGCGCCATTAATACCCACCGTTGCGACAACTCCCAAGGGGTGCGCGTTTGCAATCCAATAAGTCGTTGTAGCGTTCCAAAGCGCCATGACTGCGTATAAACGCCAATAACGCGGTCCCGAACGTTTTGAGATATCAAGGAGTAGCACGAAGGCCGGAATAATCAACACTCCAAGGTGCGGAAAAGTCCAGGCCAAAGTCAGTAAGACCAAGGCCAGGGCCATCAAAATCACGATAGGTGTTTTTTTCACTGAAGACATAGCGGCAAATTAATGCATCTTTGCACCGTATGAAACACATTCCGAATCTTTTAACATTAGCCAATGCCATCTGCGGAATGATGGCCATCTATTTCATCGTCAATGCTAGCTCGACCGGCCTCGTCATTGCTCTACTTTCAGCGGCTACATTTGACGCCCTAGACGGATGGGCCGCGCGTAAAGTGGGGGTTTCATCAGAATTAGGTAAGCAATTAGATTCTTTAGCTGATGCTATATCCTTTGGAGCGGTATCTGGCTTTATTTGGAGCTCAATTTTAGCGGACTTTGCACGTATGCCACAACCGTGGGCGATGCTCATAGGAGCGCTGGTTACCGCATCCAGCATTTACCGACTTGGCGTTTTCAACCTAAAAGAAGATGGAGACAAGGATTTTACGGGGATGCCCACTCCAGCAAATGCGCTTTTTGCTCTAGGACTTTGGAGTTGGATGGGGCAATGGGAAAATTGGGATTGGATGATGTCCTTTGAAGGCACAACGTTATTGCTTTGGCATGTAGGCCTCGTAGCGTTAGCCTTGTATACCGTTTTTTGGCAAAACGCCACGTTTAAAGTGATGAGTCTAAAAGGAGGCGGGACGAAGCGTCGCAAATGGGGGCAATACATTCTTGTTGGAATGTTCGTAATAATGATTCCATTTTTTGGTGCATTGACCTTGTCAATTATCGTATTTTTGCTACCAATTATTAGCGCATTCGCCTTAAAGAACAGCGCCAACACCATTAAATAACCAGAAATGAAATTCACTGCTGAAATCAATGTAATGCCTCAAAAGGCTCTTTTGGATCCTCAAGGAAAAACGGTAAGTGCGAATCTTAAAAATATTGGCCTAGATGCGTTGACAAACGTCCGCATTGGCAAACACTTCACTTTAGATGTTGAAGCGGCTGACCAAGCTGCGGCTGAAGCGTTGGTCAAAGAAGCTTGTGAAAAGCTTTTGATTAATCCAGTAATGGAAGCCTTCGAATTCGAAGTCAAAGGCGCTTAATGTCGACCCGCACCTTGGTGCACTACTAAAATGAATTTTACTGCACACCTGCACCTCAGCCCTAACATCGCTGAAGTGCGGGTGTTCAATTTTTCGGGCGACGGCTTCAAAGGAAATGCATGGCGAGCTGCAGCGTCCCCACCACAACGACTGGGTATAGACCTGCACCGATTCATTGACGACTACACCGATCAACATCCGCTGACGAAAGCTGCCAAAAAGCACATTCGACCTTTCACGGGTAAATATTCAGCGGTAGCGCTCGACTTGCTGGGAGATTATTTCCTTCAGCGCAATTGGGAACGCTTTAGACAACTGCAAGCTTCTTCTGCACAACAAAGCCTTACGGCATTTATTGCATCGGCGGAATCGGACATTGCGAAACACAAATCGCTACTCAAAGGCCGGGCCGCCGCAATGGCACCGTACTTACTAGAACACCATTGGCTGCTGAGCTATCGTGAAATAGACGGACTACTTAGCGCAGCACGTGGTATCGCCCAGAGACATCCGGGTGGCGCACCTCTCGTTGATTTTTTTGAAGGACCGGTATACGACTGTTTAGCACATTTGGAGGAGTGGTTTTCCACCCTTTACCCAATGTTAATGCTCGCTTGTCAAGAATTTGCCCAAAACCATAATGATTGGGAAGAACTTTCAAAAGCATAGAATCGGTGTGAAGTATGCCTATTGTATCTTTGCCTAAACTTTACTAAGCATGATTTACATCAAGCGAAAAGAACACTTTTGTGCGGCGCACAAACTTTGGAACGACAAATGGGATGCTGCAACGAACAAACGCATTTTTGGAAAATGTTCCAACGAGAATTACCACGGGCATAATTTCGAGCTCGAGGTAACCGTTAAAGGTGAAATCAATCCAGATACGGGATTTGTCATGAACTTGTTTGACCTCAAACAGATCGTCCGTGAGCACGTTATAGACGTTGTGGACCATAAAAACTTAAACTTAGATATCGATTTCATGGCCGGTAAACAGCCAACCGCAGAAATCATCGCCTATGAATTTTGGCGAATCTTAGCGCCCAAGGTCGCTGAATACGGCGCTGAATTGCATAAAATTCAATTGGCTGAAACACATAATAACATTATTGAATACTACGGAGAATGAAACAAGCCTATGTATTTCCGGGCCAAGGCGCCCAATACCCAGGAATGGGTAAGGATCTTTACGAAAGTCATAAAGAAGCACGCGAATTGTTCGATACAGCCGACCGCGTTTTAGGATTCGAGCTAAGTAAAATTATGTTCGAAGGAGATGCGGAAGAGCTGAAACAAACGAAGGTTACTCAACCCGCTATTTTTACTATGAGTGTGATCATGGCAAAACTGATGGGCAATGATTTCCAACCGAATATGGTCGCAGGGCACAGCCTAGGTGAATTTTCAGCCTTGTGTGCCGCCGGCGCCTTGAGTTTCACTGATGCGCTCACCTTAGTGAGCAAACGTGCAAAAGCGATGCAAAAAGCGTGTGAGGCACAACCTTCTACAATGGCCGCAATCTTGGGGTTGAGTGATGAAGCAGTTGAAGAGATTTGTGCGGCTGTAGACGGTATCGTAGTTGCAGCAAACTACAATTGCCCAGGCCAATTAGTAATTTCAGGAACCTTCAACGCCATAGAAATGGCCTGTGCCAAAGCTACCGAAGCAGGCGCGAAACGCGCATTAGTCCTTCCCGTGGGCGGTGCTTTTCACAGTCCGTTAATGGAACCTGCACGTGCAGAATTGGCCGCGGCCATTGAAGCGACAGAATTCAACACGCCGGTTTGTCCCGTCTATCAAAACAGTGTTGCAAAAGCGGTACAACAACCTGCAGAAATCAAGAAGAATTTGATCGATCAATTAACGGCACCTGTAAAATGGACACAAAGTGTTCAGGAAATGATGGCTGATGGCGCAACAGACTTCGTGGAATGCGGACCTGGTAAAACGTTACAGGGTTTGATTAAAAAAATTGACCGCGCGAACAATGTGAGCGGTATTTCCTTTGAGTAGAGGATGAAAGAAGTTACCTGGAAAAGCCCGTCGAACATTGCCCTAGTTAAATATTGGGGAAAGTATCCTGTCCAATTGCCTGCCAACCCGTCGATCAGCTTTACGTTGAGCGCGGCGGCAACCACAACAACTCTGAAATACAAAAAGGGTACGGGTAAGGTGACCGTTTTTCTTGAAGGCAAAGAAGCGCCCAGTTTTCTGCCGAAAATCCATACATTTTTAGAACGCACACAAACGCTTTTCCCGTTTACGGATCAATACGACTTTGAAGTGCATACCAGCAACAGCTTTCCGCACAGTTCTGGCATTGCTTCTAGTGCTTCAGGAATGAGCGCTTTGTCGCTTTGCTTAATGAGTATTAAAGAAGTGCTAGGCCTTGCTATTTCTGACTTCTTTGAAGAAGCAAGTGAAGCCGCTCGCTTGGGATCTGGCAGCGGATCAAGATCGCTTTACGGTCCCATGGCAGCCTGGGGCACACATGAAAACACACCCGGTAGCAATGATAAATTTGCTGTCGCGTACCATAGTATTGACCCAGTATTTAAATCCTTTCAAGACACCATTTTATTGGTCGATAAAGGAACAAAGAAAGTAAGCTCTACAGTAGGCCACCAACTCATGGAGGGGCACCCCTATGCTAAAGCAAGATTTGAGCAGGCGCATACGAACCAAACGGCTCTTTTAACAGCCCTGCGTACAGGTAACCTAGAGGCCTTTGGTTCTATCGTTGAAAGCGAAGCACTCACTTTACATGCCATGATGATGGCATCAACGCCGTATTTCATTCTAATGCATCCAAACACATTGAGGGTGATAGAAGCGGTATGGGCCTTCCGGGCAGAGACCGGAACACCGTTGTATTTTACTTTGGACGCGGGGGCCAACGTGCACCTTTTGTACCCGGCATCACATAAAGACGTAACTTTGTCGTTCATAGAGGAACACCTAAAAACTTTTTGTAAGGACGGGAGTTATCTATGTGACGCAGTTGGCACAGGTCCAGAAAAAATAGGTTAATGGAACATAAGAACCCACTCTTCTACGGAAAAGTACTCCTCTTCGGAGAATATGGTATCATAAAAGATAGCATGGGTCTCTCTATTCCCCACACTTACTATAAAGGTGCTTTTCAATTCAACAATGCTCCCAACGCGGAGCAAGCAAAGAGTAACGAGCACCTCATCGCTTACTTAACTTATCTAAAGAGCCCAGAGGCGCCGTGTCGTTTTGATTTTAGCGCCTTTGAAAAGGATCTATCAAACGGATTATATTTTGACTCCAGCATCCCCCAAGGGTTTGGTGTGGGTTCCTCAGGAGCTTTAGTTGCTGCGATATACGACCGCTACTGTTTAGATAAAATTCCGGCCAGTCCTGAGCAACCCTCAGACATCAAAGCATTGAAGCAGTTGTTCAGCTGGATGGAGAGCTATTTCCACGGAAAAAGCAGCGGTATCGACCCAACCATTTGCTACTTAGGATTGCCCTTGTTGATCCAGAGTAAAGATGAACTGGGGACTGTTAACTTACCTGTTAATGCGGGAAAAGGGGCGGTATTCCTATTAAACAGTGGCGCTCCAGGAGAAACCCAACCCATGGTTGCCATTTTTATGGAGAAACTCAAAGAAGAAGGCTTCCGTAAAATGCTTAAAAACCAGTTTGTCAAATACAACGATGCGTGCATTCAAGCCTTTGTCAGAGGTGATCGCGGACCTTTGTTCACAAACCTCAAGAAACTCAGTGCCTTAGTTTTAGATAATTTCGATCCAATGATTCCAAACGGTTTTCACAACCTTTGGAAAGAAGGCCTAGAAACTGAGGAGTACTTTTTAAAACTCTGCGGCTCCGGTGGTGGAGGTTTTGTCATGGGATTCACCCGTGATTACGAAAGCATTAAGGAAAAATTCCAGGGTTATGCCCCTGAAGTGGTTTACCGCTTTTGAAACCCATCAGTAAAAGACGCCTAAATGCGTTAAAAGTATTGGCGCTATTAAGTCAGATTCGCTGGTACAACATTTTATTACTTCTCTTAGGACAGTATTTAGCAGCACTTTATGTGTTTGCCGATAAGTACGCGCGCATTCCACTCTTAACGGACGCCGGAACACACCTAAGCATTTGGGCATCTGCGCTCATACTCGCAAGTGGCTTCCTTATCAACACCTTTTATGACATCGAAGCCGACAGTATCAATCGACCCCGGCAAACCTCTTTTGAACGATTGGTTCGGAAAAGCACCTCACTTCGTGTAGCTGGAATTTTATTGTTCTCCGGATTGCTCATAGCTTTTAGCGTCAGTTGGCGCGCCTTAGGGTATTACGGCCTTTACGCATTCTTTACTTTGGTTGTATTCACACCGCTTACGCAATATCCCGTTCGTGGGACATGCCAGTGCCGCAATCATAGGATTAATGCCGTTTTTTGGCATCAGCGTTTACCATGATTTTATCAGTATTCCTACACTAGCCTACGGCATGTTGCTCGGACTTGCACTTTTTTCTCGTGAACTGGTCAAAGATTTACTAGGGTTCAAAGGGGATATTATCGCGGGAAAAGTAAATGTCGCCGCAGTATATGGGACCGGAAAGGTCCAATTGGTTCTAGTCATTAACACCGTACTCGCATGGACGCCTGCCTATTTTACGCGGCCACTTTTCAGTGATTACGCGTCGTACGGAATTGTGACCTTATTGCTGCTGCTGACGGTGTCTAACCTAATAGCACTGCGTTCCATCAACTTACACAACCTGAGATGGGCACATTTGGGATACAAATTGGTGCTGGTCATTGGTGTGCTGACCATTCCATTTTTGTAATTAACGTATGATGTTTAGAATACCTTCTTTGATCGCGATTTCATCGAAAGGCAGGTCGACCATTAACCTCCAGCTGTAGGCGCCAATAGGTAATGGCTTACCATTATAGGTTCCGTCCCAGCAATCAGACTCGTCTTGGCTGGAATAAACCGGATTACCCCAACGGTTGAAGATTTGGAAATCAATACCTTCAAAACCTACACCCTTTATATTGAAGCAGTCATTTATTCCATCGTTATTTGGAGAGAAGGCGGTCGGAATATAGAGGTAGAAATCGGTTTCAACAGCCACAATTAAGGTAATGCTATCGATACAACCGAAATCACTAGTAACTACCTGGGTGACTTCAAAATCGCCTGGTCGGGCAAAATCGTATTCGAACTCCTCTCCCGTGATTACTGTCGAATCCAAATACCATGTCCAGCTTACCTCATTCTGTGCTTTCTCACTAAAAGCCACTCGCAAGGGAACGTAAGGATCATTCAGGTATTGGAAACCGGCCGAAGGCTTAGGCATATTTATAGCCAAAGCACTGTCTAAAAGCAATACATCACAACCGTCCGACACACTAAATGGCAGAAAGGTCGTGTCGTTCCAAGGCAAAATAATACGTGGATTGTTCTGTGTTAGGTTATCCAACCAATAGAACGTTAAAGGGTCTTCACCCCCTAAATAAACCGGCGCAAGATAAGCGCTATCCCCTGGACAAACACGGATGGTATCACGTTCAAAAGTCATAGGCTCGTACGGTTTCAAGAAAACATCTTGCGTAAACAGCACAGTATCACCACATTCGTCAAATAAAAGATACTCAAAGGTGGTATCACCGTCCACTTGGAAATAGCGCGACGGAACATACGTACTGTCTACGAGCCAAAAGCCGTCGAACGAACCTTCAAAGGCCGTTGCTACTACTGAAAGCTCGACACTATCACCAGGACAATTAACGGTATCCGAAGCGGCATTCAAAGTGAGTGTGCCTTCCAATGAATCTTTATCCCGAATGAGATAGCTCATCCTACGTACCGGATAGTTGTAACAATCCGTGTAGATATAATCTTGCACGATAGTTAAGCTTTCGTTTATCTCTGAAATATTGTCATCGTAAACATAAAACGTTAAGGTATCTGCGGTTTGATAAGGTGCGAGGTAAAGCGTATCCGGTAAAACAGAAAAATCAACACCTTCGACAGCTGTACTCAGAACAGTATCCACGTAAATAGGAATCTTCATACTCACACTAAGGTTTGCATTGCGTGCAAAAATGATTTCATTCTTGTTACAGCCTTCGACGAGCATCGTATCATTGAAGCTATTGCCCACATTGGTGGAATCAATGATGGTCAATTCAGGACCTTTTAGTGATTGCTTTTCCAAAAATACCGCACTCGAGAGCGCTGCATCAGAAACATTGGCGAGTTTTAATCGAATCGTATACCAGCCGCCGCACTGTACCTCAGCCTTGGCTGTAAACTTATCCGTATAACCGTCTAGCGTGGTTATGGAGCCGTTTGACGCATTATAATACCCACTATGGGCAACGAAATTTGGATTGGCCGATGAACAATTCGATGCGGGATAGCTGCCTGATGGCGTACCCGAATTAATAGTGTTAACAGCAATCGGAACATTGGTTCCTGGAATGGTAGCGATATTGCGTACCACGGAACCGTTGACGGGAGCACTGACGCCATTGATGTAGGGTCCTTCCAAGAAAAAACCAAATACATCATTGAAATTACTACAGGTATAACCATCGTATTCGTGGGAACCGAAGCAATAATTAAACATAATGGAGTCCGACTGAGCGATGAAACTAAATTCAATTTGAACCATGTCTTTAATAGCGTAGCCAGAAGAACCTAATTGGGTCAAAACAGAAGAAAGTTCAGCATCCGTGAATGTCACATTATTCCCACTTCCATTTGTAGCAGAGATGACATCCGAAGCGTTCTGTGCAGCAACCATTACGATTCCCGACTGTACAGGGAAGGTAGTGTCATTTGCCTCGAAATAGCCGATTTGAGTGGTGTTTGCTTGTGTAAGGGGCATTGCGTTTTGACCCATATTGTAAATGGACAACGTAGAATCTACTAGAATATTCGCCGCCATCCAATACGGCTTCTTGTAGTTGCCTGTGCTATTGACCGTCATGCTGGGCTGAGCCGTTAAAAACGAGCCGAACAAAACAACGATTATGACGAGCCATTTGCGCATGCCCGAATATAGAAAAATTAAATGTTGTACGGCACTTCAATTGTTAGCAGTTAACTTTGAGAAGACTATTAAAATTGGTTCCACATGACAGACCCCAAACTTTTTATCGAGGCAAACAAAGAACGCTTATTAGAGGAGCTCTTTGGCCTTTTACGTATTCCATCCATTTCTGCCGATCCCGCCTACAATGCTGACGTTGCGAAATGTGCAGCGCACATCGCGGAGCATATGAAGTCCTTGGGATTAGATGCTGTTGAGATTTTTCCTACAGAGGGGCACCCTATTGTTTATGGTGAGTGTCTGGTAGATCCTCATTTACCGACTGTTCTGGTTTACGGCCATTACGATGTACAACCGGCGGATCCCATTGATCTATGGGACAATGACCCTTTCGAACCGGTTATTAAAACCACAAAAATCCACCCTGACGGTGCCATTTTTGCGCGTGGTGCGTGTGATGATAAAGGTCAAATGTTCATGCACCTCAAGGCGTTCGAAATCATGAAAAGCAACGGTGAGATTCCGTGCAATATTAAATTCATGATTGAAGGCGAAGAAGAGGTAGGAAGCAGTAACCTAGAACCTTTCGTGGCGCAGCATAAAGAAAAATTGGCTTGTGATACCATTCTTATTTCTGACACAGGAATGATAAGCAACACTACTCCTTCTATTACCACCGGTCTGCGTGGGTTGAGTTATGTAGAAGTTGAAATTACTGGCCCCAACAGAGATTTGCACTCTGGACTCTACGGCGGTGCCGTCGCCAATCCGTTAAATATTCTTGCAAAAATGGTGGCGTCGTTGCACGATGATAATGGACAAATTACGGTTGATGGATTCTACGACGGTGTAGAGGTGGTGAGTAATGAAGAACGAGCACTTATGGCTAAAGCTCCTTTTAGTCAAGTAGCGTTCAAAGAAAGTATAGGCATTGGTGACGTTTGGGGCGAAGACGGCTATACTACGCCTGAACGCACTTCTATACGACCGACCTTGGATGTTAATGGAATGTGGGGCGGCTACATTGGTGAAGGCGCAAAAACCGTCATTCCATCGAAGGCGTATGCTAAAATTTCAATGCGTTTGGTCCCCGGTCAAAATCCAGAAGCCATTACCGAGAAGTTTATCAAGCATTTCACAGCCATTGCCCCTGCTTCAGTAAAAGTCAAGATCAAGCCACATCACGGAGGACTGCCGTATGTAACTCATACAACGAATCCTGCCTATCAAGCCGCGTCCAAAGCCTACGAAAAAACTTTTGGCAAAGCGGCCTTGCCTGTACGTAGTGGCGGCTCCATTCCTATCGTTGCTTTATTCGAACAGCAATTAGGTGCAAAAAGTATTCTCATGGGCTTCGGATTAGATAGCGATGCTATCCATAGTCCTAACGAACACTACGGCGTTTTCAACTACTTTAAAGGCATTGAAACCATCCCGTATTTCTACGAAAACTACGCCCAGCAGAAGTAATGAAAAACGAACTGCACCAGAGCGGAAGCCTTTATTTAAGGCAACATGCCAATAACCCGGTACATTGGCAGCTCTGGTCGGCAGACGTGTTGGCTCAAGCCGTCAAAGACGAGCGTTTATTACTTCTTTCCATAGGGTATTCCAGTTGTCACTGGTGCCATGTGATGGAAGAGGAAAGTTTTGAAGACGAAGAGGTAGCGGCTCTAATGAATGCCCATTTTACGTCGATCAAAATTGACCGTGAAGAGCGACCAGATCTAGACGCCCGCTACATGAGCGCAGTACAATTAATGACAGGTCAAGGCGGCTGGCCACTGAATTGTATCGCATTACCAGACGGGACACCGGTTTGGGGCGGCACCTATTTTTCAAAGGCCGATTGGATGGCTGCGCTATCTCAAATTTCACAAATGTGGAAAGAAACGCCACAGACTATACAAGACTATGCCCAGCAAATGCGTGAAGGCCTAAGCGATATGGTACTGGTCAGCACAAGCGGCACGCCTGGTTCTTTCGTGGCGTCGGATTTAGAAGATGTTCTAATTCCGTGGATGCGCGGATGGGATGAAGTGAATGGCGGATTAACGCATGCCCCCAAATTCCCAATGCCCAGTAATTACAGCTATCTTTTACAACACGGCATATTGTCACAAAACGACAGAACGTTGTCGTTTGTACATAACACNTTAAACAAAATGGCACTTGGGGGAATCTATGACTTTGTGCACGGAGGATTTACCCGCTATGCAACCGATCGATTTTGGAAAGTCCCGCACTTTGAGAAGATGCTCTACGACAATGCGCAATTAATCGGGCTTTATGCGAAAGCGTACCGTAACGACCATCAGGACCTTTATGCGCAGACCATCTCACAGACCGTGAGTTGGCTTCAGAGAGAAATGAAACTGGATAGTGGCTTGTATGCCGCTGCATTGGATGCAGACAGCGCAACATCAGAAAANCCAAGAGAGGAGGGCGGCTACTACACTTGGCGTATAGATGAATTAGAAGATTTAGCACTGCCCCATTTCGAAGCGTTCAAATGGTACTTTGATATCAGTGAGCATTCCGCTTGGGAAGGAAAATACATATTGCATAGAACCCAACCCATAAAAGCATTGGCAGAGCGGTTAGATATCGATGAAGCCGCTGCAAATGAAAGCCTGCTGCATTGGCAACAGGTATTGGCCAGTGCATCAGCAGATCGAATTGAATCTTGTCCTAAACCTTTGCGGGACCCTAAAGCCCTAACGTGCTGGAACGCCTTATTAGTAGTCGGGCTCGCAGAAGCACATAGGGCTCTGCCGAAAAACGGGTACGATAAAATGGCTACGGCCTTACTCGATATACTGCTTCATACTGTTTGTGCGAACGGAAAAATCGCGCACCAATATCTTCACGGTGCAGCGGAAGGCGATGGCTTCCTAGACGACTACAGCAGCATGGGCAAAGCCTTGGTTGAAGTTTTCTTGCTAACAGGAAATGAGGTCTATTTAGAACATGCCAAACAAACCGCGACGAGTATTGAAAAATTATTCCCACTTGAAGGTGCCTTCAGGTTGTATACAAATGCTTTTGATTCAAATTGGCAAAAACAATTGGAAATCGAGGACAATGTCATTCCAAGCGCAAATTCCATGTGGGCCGACTTCTTTCATTCCGTAGGATTGTTAGCCGACCATACCGATTGGAAAACACAAGCCCAACGGGCTTTGAGCGCTATTCATACTAAAGTATTTAGGTACGGTCCTAATTTTTCGAATTGGCTTGAACAAGGACTGACACAAGCTTTTGATTCCAAAGAATTGGTGATTACAGGACCTGGTGCAAAAGCTGCAGCGGAAGATTTGCAACGTACATACCTTCAGCCAGGAACGCTAATACTCTGGAGCGAAGAGCCGTCTGATTTAGCGCATTTTAAGGGCAGAATCAGCACTACGCTCACGTATTACCTGTGTAGTAATAACGCCTGTCAATTGCCGACCACTGAATTAAACCAATTACTCAAACTATGGCAACCGTCTTAGCACGTTGTGGTTGGTGTCGGGGAAGTGAATTATACGAATCCTACCACGATAACGAATGGGGGAAACCGGTTCACGATGAGCGAAAAATGTTTGAATTTTTATTGCTTGAAACCTTCCAAGCCGGTCTCAGCTGGATCACCGTTTTAAAGAAGCGTGAGGCATTTCGAGCCGTTTTTCATCAATTCGATATTGTCCGTGTGGCAAGCATGTCAGAAACCGAAATCAGTGTAGCACTTGAAAACGCGAACATTATACGCCACGAAGCTAAAATAAGAGCCGCTATTTCGAACGCCCAATGTGTATTAGAGCTGCATGCGCGCGGCACCACTTTGGTTGACTTTTTTTGGTCCTACGTGCAAGGGAAACCCATTATAAATACTTGGGAAAGCCTAAGTGAAGTTCCGGCCAAAACTGAATTAGCAGAAGAACTCGCCCGGGATCTCAAAAAATTGGGGTTCAAATTCGTTGGAGCCACAGTCATCTATGCACACATGCAAGCGACCGGAATGGTAAACGACCACCTCATAAGCTGCCCGTCGTACGGGCTAACAGGTACTTAAAAGAATTTCTTTTTCGACTTTTCGGCAACAAAATCCTTGAGGTAATATGGCTCAAAATAAGCTACATCCTCCGCTTTAGGGAGGTTTGTCAGGTGCTGCCCCATATATTTGGCATCAGGATAAGAGTTCGCCTGTAGTTGCCAATCTGCCGGGACTTTAGTCATGAATTGGCCAATTTTAATAGCCCCCTCACCTACAACCGTCACCGATTCCCGTTGCAAAGCTTTCCAACTTTCGTCTGATATAATCACCGCTTCAACGGACCCTTCCGGCAATACACCCGATTCACTTGACCGCCAAACTTGCGCATAGACTTCATCCCTACGAGCATCCAGTACCGTGATCACATAAGGCGTCGTACAACTAGAAAAATCAAAACAACCCAACGTCGGCACACTATACAATGGCTTACCTGCCGCATAACACAAACCTTTCGCAGTACTTACACCAATACGCAATCCTGTGTAGGAACCTGGACCTTTTCCCACGCAAACGCCATCGAGCATATCAAAATCGACACTGCTTTCTTTAAATAACTCCTTGATCAACACATGCAAACGTTCTCCATGAATGAAGCGATCGCCCCTTTCCGATTTTGAAGCAACCATATGCCGGCCGTCCCAAAGGGAAATGCTACAATTCTTGGTCGACGTTTCTATGCAGAGTAACACACCTATTTTTTATCTGTGGTGATGCGCGTACCACGCTTTAAATTTCGGCTTACCGCGCTGTAAGGACCTGTGACGACCTCCGTGCTGTCTTCAACGCCCGTTACAATAATGAATTCGTCATCTTGAATGCCCGATTCGACCACGAGCAAGCCCGCCTTCATACCATCCGGGGTAAAGACTACTTCGAAACTTTCGTCAACATCCTCGCTCAAAACTCGTTCGTATGAAACCGCATTAGATGAAGTATCCGAACGCACCGTTACCGCTTGAATAGGTACCACCAAGGCATCGCGCATTTTATTTGTGATGATTTCCACGGTCGCAGTCATGCCTGGACGAAATGGATTTTCACCGTAGTCCGGCACTAACGAAGCAAAACTGCCATTAATCATGCGTATTTTGACTTCGAAATTCGTTACCTGATCCGGCGACGCTCCTAAAGCCAATTTTGCACTATTGGCAATCTCACTCACCACACCTCTGAATGAATTTCCCAAAAAAGCATCCACCTCAATAATTGCGGTATCTCCTTTTGTAATCTTGACAATATCGTTTTCGTTAACCTCAACCAAAACTTCCATGGTATTGAGATCCGCAATACGCAACATCTCTGTACCGGTCATGGTCGCCGTTCCAACCACACGCTCACCCAACTCAACATCTAATTGCGTGACCGTTCCGTTTATAGGAGCGATAATGGTTGTGCGTTTTAAATTTTTGTAGGCTTCATCTAGGTTGGCTTCTGCGCTTTGCAGCTGGTATTTTGCACTTTCTTCTTGCAATTCCGCAACAGATATGGCGCGCTGCGCCGCATCGTATTCTTGCTCCGATATAGCACCTTTCTCAAATAAAACCTTATTTCTTGCCCATAGCTTCTTTGCTTCATCTAGTGCAACACTGCTTTGCGCTAAGACGGCCTTAGAGCTATTCACAGCGGCGCGCGCGCGCGTAATGGCACTTTCGTAGAGGTCAGGATTAATTTTTACCAATATATCGCCTTCGAGAACTTGCTGACCATCTACGACATTTACTTCGATAATCTCACCACTGACCTCTGGACTCATTTTCACCTCAACCTCCGGCTGAATTTTCCCACTAGCAGTAACAGATTCTACCACCGTACGACGGTGCGCATATCCCGTTTCAACAGCAACCGTATCTACACCCTCGCCGATCCAACCTTTCTTCTTAGCAACCACTAAAGCCGCAATAACAATGACCGCAACGGGTATAATAATTTTCAAATTCAATTTCATGCGATGTTGGTTAAAGGGTGATTTGATTAAATAAGTAGAATTCGAGCACCTTTACCTTAAAGAGGTAGTCGAATTTTGATTGGATCTCACGGCTCTTCGCAGCGAGGTATTGATTCTTACTCAAACTGAGATCAAAGGCGCTGATGACACCAGTATCGAAATTTAATTGCGCATTATCAAGGGCCAATTTGGAAGCTTCCGCCGCAGCCTGAGAGGCCTCATACAAGGCTAGTGCACCTTTCGCATCGAGGTAGGCACGCTCCATAGTTTGACGCACATTCACTTCCGTTTGTACAGCATCTAGCTCGGCATTTTCCAATTGGATTTTCGCCCGCTGTACCGCAGAATGGGTTTGACCCGCATNAAAGTGGAATTTGCACGCCCACTCCTAGGAATTGATTCCAGTTGTCTTGAAGTTGATTCGTAATGGTATATGTTTCTTGACTCGCAGTATTGGGGACGTTTATGGTCGAAGGCACCTGTTCGATACTTCCCGTCAATGGATTCTCAATCAAAGTATATGTTGTTAATGATATATACTCTGTGAAATAAGGCAGGCCTTGAACGTAGTTAGAATTTAATTGTGCTGAAAAAGATAAGGACGGGTAGCGACCACTTTGAGCCAATTTCACCCCATACTTTGCCCGCTCAACATTCGCATCTGCCAATTTTACCCCCGGCTGCTTCGCAACGGCATCTTCAACCAATCCATCACTNTGGTAACCTTTCATTGNACTTGCTGTTAAATTCACCTCCGGCTTNACTATTGCAAATGATTCAAAATCTACCTCNAACTGAAGCATCTGGTACAACATCAGTTTACTTAATACCACAGAATTCTGTGCGCTGGTTACATTACCCTCATCACTACTGACTTGCGCAACACTCTGCAAGTAATTATCCTTCGAAAGCGCACCATTTTCGAACAGAATCTCCGTACGCTTCAAGCTTTGTGTAGATGCGTCCAATTGGCCCTTTGCTACCTCAAGCAACTGCTCATTGACTAAGATTTGTAAATACGCTGACGCAATATTTAGAAATACGTTATTCGAAAGCTCCTGTAACTGATACAATGACGCCATTGAATTCATGCGCGCTTGCTGCAATTGGTATAAGTTTCTCCCACCATTCAAGAGTACCCAATTACTAGATGCCGTTGTCCCAAGAGTCTGCCGCGAACCTGGCTGTCTTGTATTCGAGATAGGATCAATGGTTAAACCAAAATTCCAATAATATCCGCCGTTCAGGTTCAAGGACGGCAAAAACGCTAATTCACTCTGTTGCTCATCTACCTCAGCCAACAACAAGCCGTTTCGACCTTTTTGTATGTCTAGGTTATGTTCTTTCGCATAGTCGATGCATGCACCCAAAGACCAAATTTCTTGAGCCACACTCGTTTTCGGCACCATTAATAGGAGCCCAAGAGTTAGATAAAAATGAGAGAATTGTAAACGCATATCATTAGGGTTAGGATACCCCTAAGATACATTATTTGTAAGCTTTCTTATTCTTGTAAATCTGTAGGCAATTCCTCCAATAATGAGATAAGGGAAGATCATTAGATAAACAATTCCATAATTTAAGCCTGCACCAAAGCCGCCGCCATCTGCAGTTTCTGCTACAGCTTTACACATAGAACATTGTGCAAAACCTAAAGTAGTGCTCGCCAAAAATATACCTAAGAGGGTTAGTTTTCGCATCAGTAATACGGTTGCATGAATACATAGACCATAACACCTGTTAGAGCAACGTATAACCAAATGGGAAAAGCAAATTTCACAATGCGCTTGTGCTTTTCAATATCGTTGGTCCAACCACGGTAGATACTTAGAAGTGCTAAAGGGATCACAGGAACACTCAATAGAATATGCGAGAGCAATATGAAAAAGTATACATAGCGAACCGCACCTTCTCCACCAAATTTCGCGCTTGGGTGGGTCAAATGATAAATGATATAGGAAATCAAGAATAGACTGCTTAAAACAAAAGCTGTGAGCATAAAGGTCTTATGAACCGTAATCTTTTTATTCTTAATTGCGATACCCGCTGCAACTAGGCAAACGAATGTAGATCCGTTCAATACAGCATGTAAAAAGGGAAAAGAGCTCACGGCACTATTCTCACTAATACCTAATCCTTGCTTCCACTCCGCCGGCAATACCATCAGAAAGGCTACGGCCACTGGTACGAACACGCTCAGTGCGTATATTATACGGAGAACTTTTTTATCGTCAGTTTGATTACTCATCCAATTTATTGTGTTTTTCACGTTCGTATTCCGCTATAAGCACCTTAATATCTTCTTCTAAATCATTAAGCTGCGTAACATCTAGAACATCATACGAACCCACAATGTTCCCGTTATCGTCAATTCGGCTCCGAATATTTCCGTTCCAATCAATAAGAATTGCGCTCGTGCTGTGCAGGAAACCTCCTTCGGCCGTCTGATCCTCAAATGCATTTAGATAAACCCCTTTCGCAAGCGCATAGATGTGCGCTTTATCTCCTGTAAGAAAACGCCATTTTGTGGTATTGTAGTTATTCACCTTTTGGTACAACGCCAATTTTTCTGGCGTGTCCTTTTCTGGATCTACAGAGATGCTAACCATTTCAAATTCCGGATACCCTTTGAATCGGCGCTCAACGTCGTTTAAATGGAAGTTCATTGCCGGACAAATGGTTGGACACGTCGAAAAGAAGAAACTCAACACATAAATGGTAGAATCCATAGTTTCGTTCGTGACTTCAGCGCTATCTGTACCGAATAAAGTGAAATCTGGAACTTCATAATAGGCGGTATCAAAACCCTCTTCAGACGCCTCTACTGTTTTAGGCCCTACATATTTTAGTGTCTGAAAAAACACCTCGTTTTGACCGTAAACGAAGAATAGGTAAAGCAAAGCGGGCAGTACTAATACTGCTATTAGCACTGCCCGATTAAAGAATGAGTTATTTGCCATTACTGGAACAAGTATGAACCTTCAGTAAGAAGGATAAATGTCAAGTATGGAATTAAAATCAAGGTCGGTAGGTAAAGGGCATATTTCAACCCTTTCTTTTCAAATTTAACATGCATGAAAATTTGCACGATATAGGCTGCTTTCACTAAGGTTAGAATAATGAAAACATAGTTCAATACCGAAGTACCGAACAGCTGAGTCAGCATAAATTCCGGCTTTACAATACCTAGAGCAACTTCAACNCCTGTTATTACTAATAGGATCCAGAATACTTTCCAAATCCACCAAGTTCCGTTGTGATCTGACATGATAAATACGTTTTAGACGAGATAGAAGAATGTAAATACGAATACCCATACAAGGTCAACAAAGTGCCAATATAGNCCCACTTTCTCAACCATACGGTAATGGCCACGACGTTCATACGTTCCCAACAACACGTTGTAGAAAATGATGAAGTTGATGACTACTCCAGAAAATACGTGGAACCCGTGGAATCCAGTGATNAAGAAGAAGAAGTTCGCNAATTGCTTNTGGCCGTATTCGTTGTGAATCATGTTTGCACCTTGAACTACATCGCCTGCTTCAAGCATTGCAACAGACGCTTCGTGAGTAAACGATACGCCCGCCTTTCCTGGCTCCATGATGTACATGCCTTCATTTGCTTTCATCGCAGCCAAAACTTCAGCCTTAGTGAACGTCTCACCGTGGTTTGAGGCATGGCCTTCTTCCATACCGTGTACGACCTGGCTGAAACTCAAACGCTCGCCCTCTTCGTTGTAGATGTGGAGAATTTCTTGGCGCGCTGTTTCTACAGCACCGCTATCACCAATGATGAAGTGGTACCATTCCCATGCTTGAGAACCCACGAAAATTAAACCACCAATGATGGTCCATAGCATCCAGTTCGTAACCGCCTTGCGGTTCATTTTCTCTCCAGCGTTTACGGCCAATACCATCGTTACTGAAGACATAATCAAAATGAACGTCATCAACGCTACATAAAGCAGAGGTTGATCACCTTCTAACCCTGGAAAGTGGGTAAATACATTTTCGGCGATAGGCCATGTGCTTTCAAATTTGAAGCGCATTAAACCATATGCAGTAAGGAAACCTGAGAATGTCAACGCATCAGAAAGTAGGAAAAACCACATCATTAGTTTTCCATAGCGAGCACCTAGTGGTCTTGAACCACCGCCCCAGTTGTTTTCTTCTTGCGTCATTTCAGCGGATGAAGCCATAACGGTTGGATTATAAAATTCTTGGGCAAATTTAACGAATAGCACTTAAAAAGACATACAAATAGAGCCACAATAGGTCTACAAAATGCCAATAAATACTCACAAGTGTAATTCCCTGATAATCAGCGGATGAATAACGACCCCTGTAAGCACGAAATAGAACGACGAATAATGCGATGATACCACCTGCTACGTGCAANCCGTGAAAAAGGAACAAGGCATAAACCCAAGATCCAGCAGGATGTGATTGCGCACCGGCGAAAAAGATGTTGTTCGCCATCAATTCTGTCCAGGCCTCCCCTTGAAACCATAAAAAACCGAAACCAAGCAGCAACGTGATCCAAAGCATAGGCTTTATCGCACTGTCCTTTCCAGCAGCAAGTTGGCGCTTACCCCAGATAAGCACCAGTGAAGATAAAACGATCACCACGGTACTGTAAATAAATGCTTTAGGCAGGGCGAATGTCATCCATTGTTCGTTCATGACCAACGTGGTTCTGCTTACAACATATCCAGAAGTCAGTCCTGCNAAAGCCATAATGATACTTCCGATTCCTATCCACAATAAAGGTTTGGCGGCGCGGCGGCGTTGTTCTTGTAATGTTTCCATTTTAAATGAATCGGTCAATTATATAAATGATTTGCATCCCAGTGAGGTACGCAATACTACTCAACATTAATTTACGNGCGCGTTTATCGTCGGCATCTTTTAACAACAAAATTGCATTATTTAATACCCAATACCCAAGAGCACCTACCGCTATTGCGCCAACCCAACTTAACTGAAGTTCGCCGGTGATGCCAAATACCGGTAAGATTCCCACCATGATCATCCAAACCGTATAGATGATAATGTACAACTGAGAAGACCGGTCTTTTGCTTTAGAAGGCAAAAGGAAATAGCCCGCTTTCTCATAATCGTGGTAAGAAAACCATGCAATGGCCCAGAAATGAGGGAATTGCCAAAAGAACTGTTGCGCAAACAATGTCCCGGTTTCAATATCGAAGTCGTTTCTAGCGGCAACCCAACCCAACATGTATGGAATCGCACCAGGAATTGCACCAACAAATACTGCTAACGGCGTAATCGCTTTGAGTGGCGTGTATACCAGCGTATACAAAACTACACTTAGCGCTCCAAAGTAGGCCGTCATGGGATTTATTTCATACAAAGCCCAAAGTCCAACTACAAGTAAAAAAGTTGCAATAAACCAGGCTTCACGTAAGGTGAGCGTTCCTAAAGGGAGTGGACGGNCTTTTGTCCTGTTCATCAAAGCGTCCCTATCCTTCTCGTAGATTTGATTGTACGCATTAGACGCCGCAACTACAGTTATGCCACCAAAGATGAGCAATGCAAGTTGTGTCCAACTGAACACTTCCATTCCAAGAAAATAACCCGCTACAGAACTGAATACTACAGAAGTACTCAAACGCAGCTTTCCTAAGCGCAATGCCTCTTTAATCAAGGAAGGTTTGGGTGTAGTTAATGTGGTCGTTTCCTGCATGGGCGGCAAAGATAAGGACTGCCACCTATCTGGCCGAATATTAAAGGACGATAAAATGAGGGTTTAATAAGTCCTCTTTATTGTATTCCAATGGAAGTCGGGTATCCTTGTGCAACATGGCAAATCCGGCGGCCTCGACTACGGCTTGTCCAGCTGCAGTATCCCATTCCATCGTAGGCGCGAATCTTGGGTAAACATCTGCTAAACCTTCTGCCACCATGCACATCTTTAGCGAAGAACCTTTGCTCAAAATCGCCACTTCTCCGTGCTTTTCACGGTACGTTGCTAAGAATGATTCCGTCTCTTCGTTCATGTGCGAACGCGAACCGACAGCCGTAAATGGACGCTCTTTTTTTACTGGTAATGAAACAGCATCATTTAAATGCGCATGTGTAAACGTCTCATTTGCGTCCAAATTAATCTTCAAGGCACCTTGTCCGTTGATGCCTAAGTACAATTCTCCTGTAACTGGAACATACACCACGCCCAATAAAGGACGTCCATCTTTTACCAGCGCCACGTTTACAGTAAACTCACCGTTGCGTTTAATGAATTCTTTAGTGCCGTCTAACGGATCTACGATCCATAAGGTTGACCATTGTTTTCTTTCCTTGTATTCTAAATGCTTTCCTTCTTCACTGAGCACGGGATGATCCGATTGCTCAAGCCATTTCATGATCGCCGAATTACTACGCAAATCTGCCTGAGTAAGCGGACTCTCGTCTCCTTTTAACTCTACTTCAGTAGTTTCGTTGTGATAGACTTCTAGAATTGCTGCACCGCCGTCAAGTGAAGCTTGAATTGCAATAAGTGCATCAGAAGAAAGTTGGAAGGACCGCATGAGTTTGGCGTATTAAATTCAGAAAACGTGCTGTAAAGAAATGCCCGAACGTTTCGGCCCGGGCATTGCGCTATATTCAAGGATATTTAGCTTACTGTAATCGTGCGTTGATTGGCACGGTGTACTGCATACGTACGGGCTTACCGCGTTGTTTCGCTGGAATGAACGATGGAAGCAATTTTATTACACGAATGGCTTCATCATCGATGAGTTTATCCACTCCACGTGCAATGGTTACATTGCTCACTTTACCGTTTTTCTCGATAACAAAATTGACATATACCTTTCCTTGAATACCCATCTGACGGGCCAATTCTGGAAATTCAAATTTCTTGCCGATGTGCTGCATGATGTTTTGATTGAAACACATGAACTTCTCATCTTCTGTAGCTAGATTTTCACAACCAGGAAAAATAGGCTTGTTCTCTACAACCGCAAAGTTGAAAATCTCATCTTCAGCATCTTCCACCTCTTCGATGATCTCGATCTCTTCGCTTTCATCGGTCTCAGTAGATTCAAATTCTACTTCTTCAATCTCCAATTCATTCTCTACAATCTGAATGACCTCTGGCGGTGCCGGTGGTGGTGGTGGTGGCGGAGGTGGCGTTGTTTTGGTGATGATCGCAATCTCATCATCATCATCGTATGACATTTTACCCAACTGACCTGGACCGTCTTCGTAAGACTTTAGCTCCAAAAAGAATAGAGTAAATGCTAGAGAAGCGGTAAGACCGATCAATAAGAAGAGACTCTTCTTATTTTCCGCATCCGCTTTTGCTGATTTTCTAGTTTTCATGAATGTAGACTATTGTGGCGCTAAAATAGCCAAAAGTATTATTAGCGCAAGGTGAATTTTCGAGTGTTTTTTATCGTTATCGCTGAAATGAAACAGGGACAACACAGTTATAGGTCGAGGACTCTCCCTGCTTTGTTGCAGGTCGCATGGCATCCGGCAATGTTCTCATTGCTCGTACTGCCTCATCCGCAGCACGATCATCATAGGAACGAACACTTTCTACTTGAGTAATCTTTCCCTTCGCATCAAAAAGAACTTCCACAAATACGCGGCCGTTCTCTTCCAATCCTTCCGGCCATCGCAGTTCGTTCATGATGTGGCTCATAATGAATCGATTAAAGCACGTTTGTTGGGCATTGGCATCATCTTCGATGTGTCCACAGTGCTCGAATACAGGTACCGATTCTTTTAAAGAGACGAGTACATCTTCAGAGTTGTTCTGGCCGACAAGTTGCGCGGTTAATCCTAAAGCGATTAAACACAGAGAAAAACGCATTTTCATTCTAGTGCAATTTTACATTAATGGGCAAAATATACGACATCCGTACCGGCTTTCCATTCAATTTGGCTGGAGTAAAATCTGGCAATGACTTCACCACTCGAATAGCTTCTTCACCTACGAGCTCGTCACTGCCTCGAATGATCTTAGCTTGGCTTACATCCCCGTTCTTTTCTATGATAAATTCAACGTAGACTTTTTCACCGGAACTGAATTGCATCATGCGCTCATTCACCTCGAATTCACGCGCAATGAAGCGCATCAATTGAACATTCATACACTGGTACAAGGCATCATTCCCAATAGCATCCTCACATCCTTTGAAAACAGGCATAGTCTCTACTTGCGAAAAGGAAAATACCTCAGTTGGATCCACAGGATCAGGATCAATTACAATTTCGAGCCCGTTATCAATACTTGAAAAGAACAACTCATTGCCTAAATCTAAGACGGGAAGGTTATTATCGATGATTTTAAATTGGTCCGGGTTTACTTTGGGTGCCGGCTTGGCCTTTGCGGGTAGTTTCGGTGAAGAAGCAACGGTAACAGGAACGGTCCAGTCCATTTCCTCAGCAGAAGCCAATTCTGAACTAAAGTCGGGCAATGCGCGAACCGGAGTGGTCCACTCTAGTGCGAGAAAAGTTAAAAACAATGCAGTCGTTAAGCCGATTGCGAAAAACAGTGGTCTCCTTTTTTCGAGGTTGGCTTGAGGCGATTTACTTGAATTGGCTCTCATAATATTCTGATTTAAAGGGTTCAGAATAATTTTAGCCAAAAACTATTCCAAAAATTTATGAAAGAGTCGACTCGTTATGATTCCCGCCATCGCACCCGCTGTATTTGCGAGTCCATCCATCACGTCGGCATTCCGGCCCAATGCCATGGCGCCTTGAAGATATTCAACCACTCCGCCTATAATCGCGGCTGTGATCCAGTAGGCAAGCATTTTTTTACGAGTTAAACGACGATTGTATGCACGGGACGAGGCAAAGTAAAGCAGCACTACCCAAGAGAAGTAGAGTATAAAATGAACCAGTTTATCACTGATCTCAAGAGTAAAACCNGGATCTAGATGCTCTACGGGTGCTAGACAGATGTAGAGAATAAGAAAGCCCCAACCAATGGCAGGGGCTCTATATATCCAGGGATTCANCATGGGTTTATCCGAGCATTGCTTNGTAGGCAGCAGCGTCCATTAATCCATCCAATTCAGATGCATCTGCGATTTTGATTTTCACCATCCAGCCTTCGCCGTAAGGATCTTCGTTTACGGACTCTGGTGCATCCTCTAAACCCTCGTTAAATTCGAGCACCTCGCCACTAACAGGAATGAATAGGTCAGAAACCGTCTTCACTGCTTCAACGCTACCGAAAACTTCATCTTTATCTAAAGACTCACCTTCTGTATCAACGTCTACGAAGACAATATCACCAAGCTCACCAGCGGCAAATTCGGTAATTCCAACATAGGCCTCATCGCCCTCAACGCGGACCCATTCGTGGTCCTTTGAATACTTTAAGTTATCTGGAAACTGCATATGCGTTTAATTTTTCCCAAATGTAAGTTCTATTTTAATCCCTTCCACACCTATTGCCCAAGATTAAATCTAAAGGCAATACCTGCATTGGTATTCAATGTAGGGAAGGCATTGGAAGTCTTAAATTTACTCACCGTTTGATCGTAGTAAAGACGGGCAGTTAACTTTGACGAGAGCATGTAATCCGCACTGGCCTTCAACGACCAAATTCTTTGACCTGCGGTAACCTGATCTAAACCTTCTTGTATGCGACGAATTACCGTCTGATTGTCGCGCAAACTAAAGTCCAATTTCATATCAAGGTTGGACGTTATTTTTTGTGTTCTGCCGTCGGAAATCACATTGAAACTTACATCCTTGATAATATAACCTGTACCCAGCACAAATTCGTATCCCTTTGTATCTGTCATTTGATTATTGACCAACGATAGATTCAATTG
>JGI26246J51724_1000199_pt1 | contig 30038 bp, 19 predicted proteins | sample SaaInlLV_10m_DNA_FD_51724 | JGI IMG/M metagenome (IMG submission 51724) | reverse complement strand
ATTACCGTAAAAGTCATTTAGGTAAAAATTTGAGTCTTCAATATGAAAAACCTTTATATATATCGAAGGGTGAAGGTGTGTATTTAATTGATTATAATGGGGGAAAATACCTAGATACTTTAAATAATATTGCTCATGTAGGTCATGAAAATTCTAATGTTGTTAAAGTTGCTCAAAATCAGATTGCATTATTAAATACTAACACTAGATATTTACATAAAAACATCATTGAATTAACAGAAAATTTATTGTCATTTTTCCCAAAAGAGTTATCGGTTGTTTATTATGTAAACTCTGGAAGTGAAGCAAATGAACTTGCAATAAGAATGGCTGAGAATTTTACAAACCGAAAAAATATTTTGATTAGTGAAGGNGGATATCATGGAAGTACCAGTAAATGCATAGAGCTAAGTCATTATAAGTTTTCTAATAAAGGTGGTAATGGTGAATCAAAAAACACATATACTTTTCCTCTGACTGATGAATTTAGAGGAAAATACAGAGGTAAAAATTGTGGACTTGAGTATGTAAATGAAATAGAAAAAATAATCAAAAAAATGAAAAGTAATGGTGAATTAGTTGGTGCATTATTACTTGAGCCTATTATTAGTTGTGGTGGTCAAATTGAATTACCTGAAAATTTTCTGAAAAATGTTTATAAAATCATAAAAAGAGAAGGTGGATTATGCATATCTGATGAAATACAAACTGGTTTAGGTAGAGTTGGTGAAAAGTTTTGGGGCTTTGAACTGCATGACGTCGTACCTGACATAGTTACAATTGGAAAGTCTTTTGGAAATGGGCATCCAGTTGCAGCAGTAATTTGTAAAAAGAAAATTGCTGACAAGTTTAACAACGGAATGGAATTTTTTAGTTCTTTTGGAGGTAATCCTGTTTCATGTGCTATATCAAATGAAGTTCTAAATGAAATACAAATAAAAAACTTACAGTTAAATGCAAAAAAAACAGGTGAGTACTTAATTAAAAAAATGACTAAACTTTCTAAAAAATACCCAATAATAGCTCATATTCGTGGAAAAGGTTTGTTTTTAGGATTTGAGTTAGCTTCCAAACTATTAGAACCATTACCCAAGCAAACAAAGTACTTAATTAACAGGATGCTAGAATTTAAAATTCTTTTAAGTAGTGACGGTTTAGATAAAAATGTAATAAAAATAAAACCACCCTTAACATTCAATATAGAAAATTCAGATTATCTAATTAGATGTTTAGATATCGTATTTAGTGAGGATTATATGAAACTAAGTAATTAAAATTTTCTGTCCGGAGAATAGCTTTGAATATTTAATGAAAGCTTTTTATCCTCTAATATTTCTGATACAATAAGGCCTGTAGCTGTTGCCATACTCCATCCCATCATTGCGTGGCCAGTAGCTATGATTAAATTATCACATTTACTCGACCTTCCTATGTATGGAAGTCCATCTGGTGAAACCGGTCTTAGACCTGAAGATACATTATTAATATATGTACTTTTAATATTTAAGTCAGGGTAATAGTTNTTTGATAGATTAACAATTGTATCTACTCTTTTTTTACTAATATGTTTATTAATTCCTGCTATTTCCATTGTACCTGCAATTCGAGTAAAGCCATTCATAGGAGTAATTGCAACTTTAGCTTCAGAAAGAATTGCTGGTATAGTTATATTAGTTTTATCTAATATGTTTATACTGTAACCTTTACCAGCTTGAAGTAATAATTTTAAATTGAGTTTTTTTGCGAGTAAATTTGACCACGAACCAGCACATAAAACAAATTCATCAGCATATATTTTATTTTCAAATGAATTTATATTTTTTATAATCCCATTTTTAATATTTATGTCTGTAATTGTTGTGTTTTTGATAATTTTTACTCCACTACTTTTTAAATATTTTTTCATATCCGACATAAATTCATTGGGTGTTGTATGGAAGTCACATTTAAAATATGACCCCCCAATTGCATCAATTTTAATATTTGGCTCAATTTTCTTTAAATCAGATTTTGTAACCATTTTGGCCTTAAGACCATTAGAAACTGCAATATCAACAAGCTTACCTTCTGAGTCTAAGTACTTTTGAGATTTACATAGCATTAGTAAACCTTTCTTGTCATAATGAAAATTAAAATCAGACTTTTGTTTAATCTCATCATAAAGCTTTTGACTCAAAAGTGTTATATCCTTAATTAACGGAATTGATTTATTGACGTGAGAGTTACTGGAGGATTTTGCAAATGCATACATCCAATTTAAAAGACTTAGGCTGAATCTTGGTTTAATGTAAAGTGGACTTTTTGAATCAAACATCCATTTAAGACCATTTTTTAATGAATCAGGTGATGCTAATGGAATTAAATGACTAGGAGACAAATAACCTGCATTGACATAGGATGTTCCTGAATTCATGTCAGATCTATCAACTATAGTTACATTATGACCTTTTTCATTTAAATAATAAGCAGTACAAAGACCAATAATTCCTCCACCAATAATTACAATTTTCTTTTTCATTTTATATTACTTGAAAGCCATGTGCATATGGATCTTCATCATCTATCAATATTTTATTATAACCATAAACCTTTGCCCAGCCTTCAACAGATGGAACAATAGCATNAAATTCCCCTACCTTAGATTCTCTTTCTACTTGACCAGTAAATTTTGAACCAATATAACTTTCATGAACGAATTGTTCTTTAATTTTTAGGTCTCCTCTTTCATATAATTGTGCCATTCTTGCAGAAGTTCCTGTCCCACAAGGTGATCTATCAATAGCTTTATCACCATAAAACACAGCATTTCTTGAACTAGAACAACTATCTAAAGTATTCCCTGTCCATAATAAATGACTAACGCCGCGAATTGAACTATCATTAGGGTGAATAAACCTATTGGGGTATTTCTTGTTAATTTTTTTTCTAATTTCTTGTGAATAACGAATTATTTCTCCAGCTTTATAATTATGAATTCCCGAGAAATTATTTTGTGGCTCTATGATAGCATAATAATTTCCACCATAAGAAACATCAAAAAATATTTCACCTAAATCATTTGAAACAATTGAGCACTTTTTAGCAGCTAAAAAACTGTCTACATTAGTTAATTTTACAGAATTAACTTTTTCATCGATTTGCTTATAAGTGATATTAATAATTCCTGCTGGTGTCTCTATATTTAAATATCCAGGTTTTTTTGGAATTATCAGCTTTTCCTGAATAGCTATTGTTACAGCTCCAATTGTTCCATGTCCACACATTGGTAAACATCCAGATGTTTCTATATATAAAATACTAAAATCATTTTCAGAACTATGGGATGGAAAAAGAATAGCTCCACTCATCATATCATGGCCTCTAGGCTCAAACATTAAACCTTTTCTAATCCAATCAAAATTATTTAAAAAAAACTGTCTTTTTTCACTCATATTAATTCCATGAAGAATTGGAGCTCCTTCAACAATTAGTCTAACAGGATTTCCACAAGTGTGTGCATCTATACACTTAAAAACTGATCTACTCATTTTTATTTTCTTCAATATAATTTAAAACTCTTGACTCCAATATGGCAAGTGTAACAGTTCCTTCAGATAAAATTATTTCATGAAAATCACGAATATTAAAATTTGATTTTAATTTCTCTTCAGCTAAAATTCTTAACTCTCTGATTTTTAATTCACCTATTTTATATGACAATGCTTGGCCAGGCCAAGAAATATATCTATCTGTTTCAGTATTAATTTCATGTAAAGAAAGTGCTGTGTTTGATGACATATAATTTAAAACCATTTCCTTTGACCAATCTAATGCATGAATACCAGTATCTACTACTAACCTACACGCCCTCCACATTTCATATGTGAGTTTACCGAATTGTTCATATGGGGTTGTATATAAACCCATCTCTTCAGCTAAATACTCAGTATAAAGACCCCAACCTTCTCCGTATGCAGAAAGATATAAGTTTTTTCTAAATGATGGTATTTTATCACCTAATTCATTGTTTAACGCCGATTGGAGGTGATGGCCAGGAACAGCTTCATGAACTGTAAGAGCTGGTATTGTGTAGAGCGTTCTACTTTTTAAATCATATGTATTTACCCAATAATATCCTGGGTCAGTACTATTTTTTGAAGTTCCCACATACCTTCCACTAGTATACTTAGGGGCAATTGCATCTGGAACTGGTGCAACTCCATACGGTTTCCTGGGAAGTGTTTTAAAAAACCTTGGTAGTTGCTCATCAGCTCTCTTTGCAATATCTCTAGCGTACATTAATAATTCTTTTGGAGTATTTGCATAAAACTGATTGTCAGTTCTTAAAAATTTAAAAAAATCCTCAAATGAACCTTGAAATTTGAGTTCCTTAATAATTTTTTTCATTTCTGATTTTATTCTTGCTACTTCATCTAATCCAATTTGATGAATTTTTTCAGCTGTGTATTCTTTACTAGTTGTATAATAATTAATTCTATTTTGATAGTACTCTTTTCCATTTGGAGTACTTGAAATTCCAATTTTGGTTCTGGTTTTAGGATAATATTCTTTTTCAAAGAATTTCTTTATTTTCTTAAACTGTGGAACCACAATTTCATTAATTGAGATTTTAGCAGCTTTAAGAATCGAGTCTGATTGACTTTGAGATATATCTTTTGGTAAATTTTTAAACGGAGAATAGAAATAATTATTTAAATAATTATTTGTAATATGATCATCATAAGTAGATTCATATCCGTCAAAAATAACTAAAGGTTGAGAAACTCCTTTCTCCAAACCAATTCTTATATTAGTTAAATTTTGGTTTACAAATTCAGGCAAAGAATTCAATTTATTTAAATATTCTATAGTCTTTTGGTAATTTGATAATGGACGAACCATGTAGTTTAAACTACTATGAAATCCTGAATCTGAAAGAAGAGGATTTAAATATCTTTCAAAATTATAGTAATCAACTATATCGTTTAATTCAAATTTTAATAATTCATAAGAAATTAAATTATTTTCATCTAAATCATTGGTGTCAATATTTTCAAGTTGGTTTAATAAGTCTAACGCAAAATTAGCTTCGCTTTCAAAATGCTCTTTAGTAAATAGGCCCAAAGGATATTCATTACCATCATAAGACTCATGATCTTGGTAAATTGTTATTATTTCTTGCAATTTCTTTTTTGAATTTTCTGAAAATTTAATAACAACTCCGGTTACTAATAAAATTATAGCTAATACTGATAAGACTGAATTTTTCATTTATATTTTATTTTTGGTGTATATTCCATTTACAAGACGAAGTATGTTTTTTGGATTATTATCTTTTAAAGAATCAGGAAGTAATTCGCTGGGGAAATCTTGATAACTTAAAGGTCTAACCCATCTATCTATAGATTTAACACCGACAGCAGTAAATCTACTATCTGTAGATGCTGGATAAGGCCCACCATGCAACATTGAAGCGTTAACTTCCACTCCAGTAGGAACACCATTGAAAATAATTCTACCTACTCTTTCTTTTAAAATATCAATTAAAGCTTTATTAGATGAAATTTCATTATCACTAGCTATAATTGTACCAGTTAATTGACCGTTAATTTTATCAACCACTGATTCTAGCTGAATCATATTATCACATTCTACTAGTAGAGAGAATGGGCCAAATATTTCTTCTTGTAAATCATTATTAATTATAAAATCTGATCCCTTAACCATTGCTAAAGTTTGTTTAGAATAATTAACATCTACATCATCAGTAAAATCAGCAATAACATTAACTTGTTTATCTGAAATTAATTTCATTTTATTATTATTATAATTTCTAATAATATTTGGATGTAACATACAAGACGGGGCAATATCCAGAATTTTTTTACTTAGAGAATTTACAAATTCGGTAAAGTAAGTAGATTTAATTCCAATAATAATTCCTGGATTTGTACAAAATTGACCTGAACCTAAGGTNATAGAATTTGCATATTTAGTAGCTAAATTATTCCAATCAGTCTTTAAAATTTCTGGCAAAATAATAACCGGATTAATACTTCCCATTTCAGCAAATACTGGGATTGGTTCATCTCTGTTATTAGCCAAATTTAAAAGTGATCTTCCTGCTTTTAAACTACCTGTAAAGCCAACTGCCTTTATTAAAGGATTGTTGATCAAATCAATTCCAGTTTGTATTCCTCCACTATTAATATTGGAAAAAACTCCATTTGGCATACCTGTGATTTTAACGGCTTTAATAATTGCGGAAGAAACTAATTCTCCAGTTCCTGCATGCATTGGATGAGATTTCACAATTACAGGACATCCTGCCGCTAAGGCTGAGGCTGTATCACCACCAGCAGTTGAATAAGCCAAAGGAAAGTTACTAGCTCCAAAAACTAGAACAGGACCTAAAGGAATTGACATTTTTCTTAAATCGGGTTTTGGTACAGGCTTTCTATCAGTATCTGCCGTATCAATTGATGCATTAACCCAATCTCCTTTTTTCAATAACTCTGAGAAAGATCTAATTTGACCAATTGTTCTCCCAAGTTCACCTTTTGCTCTTCCATCTGGCAGTCCAGTTTCTTCACAATAAACTCTAACAATATCATTTTGAATTAATAATATTTGATCAGCAATAGAATCTAAAAATTTTGACCTTTTTAAACTATCTATGTTTTTAAATTCTAAGAAAGCATCATAGGCTAAATTAGCAGCTTTATTAATTTCATTAGCCGTAGCTTCACTAAAATTACAATCATTATTTTTATTAAGTTTAGGATTAAAAGTTTTAAAAATCACTTTTCCCTCAGAAGACAAATTATTTCCGATATAATTTTTTCCATGTAGCATATTAATATGTATATTTTGAAAGGTCTGGTCTGTTTTTTAAACTACTTTCTATTATTTTTATAACTTTTTTTCTTTCGTCTCCGTCAAGGGGTAATCTAGGTGGTCTTACATTTTCAGTCCCAATTCCAGTGTACGTTTCAGCTAGCTTTATATTTTGTACTAGTTTTGAATTAATGTCTAATTCAAGAAGAGGTAGAAACCATCGATATATTTCTAATGCATCAGAAATATATCCAGCTTTTTGTAATTTATAAATTGCTACAGTCTCATTTGGAAAAGCATCAACTAATCCAGCTATCCATCCATGAGCTCCCATTAATAAACTTTCTAATGCAAGTGTATCAACGCCGGTCATAATTTTTAGCCTATTCCCAAAATAATTTATAATTCTAGTTACATTGGAAATATCTCTAGTAGATTCTTTTACAGCTTGAATATTTTCACATTCCAATAATTGATCAAACATTTCTAATGTAACTTCAATTTTATAATCCACTGGATTATTATAAATCATAATTGGTAATGAAGTACTTTGAGCAATAGATTTAAAATACTTGACAGTTTCATCATCACTAGCTTTGTATCTCATTGGGGGTAAAATCATTAATCCTGAAGCACCATCCTTTTCAGCACTTATCGCAGACCTAATAGCTTCACTAGTAGATTGCTCTGCAATATTCATTAAAACCGGAATTTTATTTTCAGTAATTAAAATGGTGTTTTTTATTAATTCGCTTTTTTCGAAACTAGTCAAAGTGCTAGCTTCACCCAATGTACCTCCTAAAACAATTCCACTAACTCCTGCATCAATTTGAGCTTGAATATTTACATCAAACATTTTGAAATCTAGCTGATCATCATTTGTAAATTTTGTAGTTACAGCTGGCATAACTCCTTCCCATTTCATAATTTATATTTTTTTAATAAAGTTATATTTTTTATTTTAATTTAACATAAATAAATCTGATGCAATACCATCAGATAAAAACTTACCTTTTCTTGTAATATATAAATATTTGTTTTTAATTATTAACAACTCATTATTGATATGATTTTGAGAATTTTCAATTATTTGATTTTTATAAATAGCACCAAATTCGTTTTCAATATCAACAAGTGATATCCCTTTATTAGTTCTTAATCCGAACATAACTGTTTCATTAAATTTATCAATTAATGATAAAGATTCTTTACTATTTGGTAAAANATTATTGTTTAGAGATTCTATATACTTTATATTATTATTAATATTCCAAAATCTATCATTTCCATTGAATGAGTGAGCTGATGGTCCAATCCCAATATACTTTTTTCTAGTCCAATAAGCCGAATTATTCACGCTGTAGAGTTTGTTTTTTGCAAAATTAGATAATTCATAATTTTCATAATTGTGATTCTCTAAAATATCTAAAAGGATATAAAATTGCTGCTGAGATTGAGAATCATCAATTGGTGAGATTATTCCATTATCAATATATTTTTTTAGAGCAGTTTTAGGCTCAACAGTTAAAGCATATGCAGAAATATGAGAAATATTGTGAGATATTAAAATCTCGATATTTTCTTTCCATCTAAGGTTATCTAGTCCTGGTATACCATAAATAAGATCAACAGAAATATTATCAAAATATTTAATTGCAGATTTNATACAGTCTAAGGCTTGATTACTAGTGTGAGATCTATTCATAAGTGTTAAATCTTTTTGAAAAAAAGATTGAACTCCAATACTTAATCTATTTACTCTGGTTTTGGATAATTCTAGTATTTTTTTATTGGTCAAATCATCTGGATTAGCTTCTAATGTTATTTCTACAGAATCATTAACAAGATAGTTATCATAGACTGTTTGTATCAATGAATTTATTTCTATCGTACTTAATACAGATGGTGTGCCACCACCAAAATAAATAGATTCAATTTTTTTATCTTTTAGTTCTCTTTTTCTTATTAAAATTTCGTTTTTCAACGAAATAATCATTTGGTCTTTATACTTAAAGGATGTTGAAAAATGAAAATCACAATAATGACAAGCTTTTTTACAAAACGGAATATGAATATAAATTCCTGACACTTAATCTTNCTTATTAATTAAATAAAAATTACTTTTTTAATCTATTCTCGTTNTGTTTAATAAAACTAGACCANCCCGAGTAATTTTTTTCACCGGTTAATTTTCCAGAATTATAAAAGTGACAAACTGCAGCAGCTAAACCATCAGTAGCATCTAGATTTTTTGGAATTGTTTTTAATTTAAACATTCCTTGAAGCATTCTTGCCACCTGTTCTTTACTAGCATTTCCATTTCCTGTGATGGACATTTTTATTTTTTTTGGCAAATACTCAGTAATTGGAATTTCCTTGTTTAGTCCAGCTGACATTGCCACTCCTTGAGCTCGACCTAGTTTTAACATACTTTGAACATTCTTACCAAAAAAAGGAGCTTCAATTGCAATTTCATCAGGGTGAAATGTTTCAATAAGCTCATTAGTCCTCTCATAAATTAATTTTAATTTCAAATAATGATCTTTATACTTAACTAAATTCAACTCATTAAGTTGCAAAAAAATCATTTTATTATTTACTACTTTAATAATTCCAAAACCCATAATCGTTGTTCCTGGATCAATTCCCAATATAATTCTCTCTTTAGCCATAGAAACAGTTTAATCAGTTGTTGATATTAGTATAGGTAAAATAAACTTTGTTTTTACCGGTTGTCCTCTTTTTATTGCAGGATATAACTTTGGCAAATCTGAAACTGTGTGTTTAAAAATAGAGTCTATTAATACATTTAATTCAGAAATCACACTTTCATTAGATAGTTCACTTAAAACTATATCTCCTTTGTTAGTAACATTAAAATTAATGATTAAAGTGTCTGACAAAGATGAATTAACAACTACAGAATTATTAATTAAATTGGATTGTAAATTAGAGGTTATAGTATTCACAAAACAATCAAAGTTAGATTCTTTATTGATGATTGTATCACAATTTTGAAATCTAGGGTAGGTGTCGACATCATTCCAATTAAATGTTTTTAAATCATTTGAAACTAAATCTTCAACAACAAGTTCTTTGTTAGAAGTAAAATCACAAGAAAAGAAAATTAAAAATAAAATATAATTAATATAAAATTTCATATACTAAAATGTAGTTTCAAATTACAAAAAATATAAACTAATATCATGTATGATTATTAATTATATTTATTAAATATTATAAATTATGACTTATATATTATTAATTATTTCAATTATATTAATTATAACTGGTCTGGTGGCAAGTTTTGTCCCAATAATTCCAGGACCAATAACTGGCTGGTTTGGCCTCTTTGTTATTTCTCAAGTTGAAGGGTTTTCAACAAGCAGTACTTTACTTACAATTACATTTNTAGTTGCAATNNTAATTTTTATAGTTGACTACTTTGTTCCTATTATAGGTTCTAAATATTTTGGAGGAAGTAAATATGGTGTTATTGGNACTACTGTTGGGCTTTTAGTGGGTCTTTTNAGCCCGATTCCTTTTGGAATAATTATAGGAGCTTTTGTTGGAGCGCTAATTGGAGAATATATAGGTGGGAAAAATATAAATGAAGGGATTAAGCCGGCAATAGGTTCATTAATTGGCATTATTACATCATCTATTATAAAATTTATAACAGGATTTGCTTTTTTGATAATTTACATTAGAATAATATCTACTAATTGGGCATTATTATTTTGAAGATCCGCTTTCGGTAGTTGTTGGGATAATTTCTGTAACAAAAGTATAGTCAGTTGTTTTACTGTTAATTCTACTAATTAATAATTCAGCGGCCCTTTGTCCAATTTGAACAGCATGTTGGTTAATTATTGTTAGTTTTGGATAAGAAAGCATCGATATTAATTTATCACCAAAACCTACAATTGACAATTCTTTTGGAACCTTGATATTCAATTTTGATGCTATATTTATTGAAATAACCCCAGATAAATTATCAGCTGCTATTATTGCGTCTAAATCATTATTATCTAACAAAAATTGTTCTATATTTTTATGAACATCTGCATCATAAAAAGGTTTCATTGAAGAGTTATTAGTTTGATTAGTAAGATTTAAAACTAGATTACTATCAAATTTTCCAAAAAAATCAACAGATGCTTTTCTAAAGCCATTAGTTCTTAATTTACCTACATTTAAATTAGATATTGAAGAAATGAATCCAATTTTACGACGACCCAATTTAGCTAAACTTTTTACCTCATTATAAATAGCATCAAAATCATCAATTATAACTTTATCGCAACTAATTTTATCGGTAATTCTATCAAACATTACAACCGGAATATCTTTAAGTGTAATATTTTTTATGTGGCCAAAATCATTTTTATTTATGGTTTCTTCAGACAAGGCTAATAAAACTCCATCAACTGTCCCAGAAGCAAGTATGTTTAAATAATCAATTTCTTTAACTAATGACTCTTTAGAAGAGTAAATTATTATATCATAACCTGTATCTTCAGCAGCTTTTTGGATTCCATGGAGAACTTTTGCATAAAATCTATTTAAAATATCTGGAATAATAACACCAAGAGTAAAAGTCTTATTATTTTTTAGACTTAGGGCAATTTTATTTCTTTTGTAATTTAATTCTTTAGCTAAATTTTGAATTTTATTTATAGTCTCTTCACTAATCTCATCACTATTGTTAAGAGCTTTAGAAACTGTCGAAACAGAAACATTTAATTTATTAGCTAATTGTTTTAAGGTTATCATTACTTTTAATTAATTAAATCAAATGATTTGTTTTCCTTAACATCAGAATCTCCCCCAATGAAAACACTGAATTTTCCATTTTCTGATTCCCAGCGATCATTTGCGGTATAATATAATAACTTAGAATTATCAATTTCAAAACTAACTTCTTTAGTTTCTCCAGGGTTTAATTCTAGAAGTTCAAAACCTTTTAACTCTTTAACAGGCCTCGCAAGACTTCCATAATGATCTCTTATGTACATTTGTACTACTTCCTTGCCTTTAACTTTTCCTGTGTTAGTAATTTTCACACTAGCAATGATAGTGTCATCTCTTGTGATTTCCTTTGAACTTAGAGAAAAATCTGAATAGCTAAAACTAGTATAACTTAATCCGTATCCAAAAGGATATAATGGACTATTTTCAACATCAGCATAAGTTGATTTTGTAACCTCTGCAGAAGAAGCTCCTGGTCTTCCAGTTTTTTTATAATTGTAATAAAGTGGAACTTGTCCTACATTTCTTGGAAACGACATCGTTAATTTTCCACTAGGGTTATAATTTCCATACAATACTTCTGCAATAGCATTTCCAGACTGTGTTCCTAAGTGCCAAGTTTCTAGAATTGCAGGAATATTTTCATCAGCCCAAGTTAAATTTAAGGGTCTTCCATTCATTAATACTAAAACTATATTTTTATTTACTTTATAGACTTCTTCTAATAATTCTTGTTGTAAACCTGGTAANCCTAACTCAGTTCTACTTCTACCTTCCCCTGATTGAAAACCTTCTTCGCCTANAACCATAACAACTATATCTGCAGATTTGGCAGCTATTTTAGCCTCTTTAAAACCGGTTTTATCTTTATGATTTAGTTTAACTCTATTATGAAAGTTAGTTTCTCCATAGTATAAATCAACTCCCTTTTTATATGTAATAGAATTATTTCCATAGTTTTCTAATCCCTCTAATACAGTTACAGCAGTATTGCTTTCTCCAGCACCTCTCCAATTTCCAAGTGGACTATTATTATCATCAGCTAAATGTCCAATCAAAGTAATTTTCTGACCATTCTTATTAATTGGTAACAAAGAGTTTTCATTTTTTAGTAACACAATTGATTTTTTAGCCATATCTAATGCAGCTAAATTATTTTCTTTACTTCCAATTACAGTTTTTTCTCTTTCTAAATCACAATATTTATACGGATCTTCAAAAAGACCTAAATCATATTTAACCCCCAAAATCCTTTTTACAGCATCATCAATGACACTAATATCTACTTTCCCATCTGCAACTAAACCTTGTAATTCTCTAACGTAAAGACTTGATTCCATGTCCATATCTGATCCAGCATTAGCTGCAAGCTCTGCGGCATGTACCCCATCTTTAGCGTATCCATGTGGAATCATTTCACCTATAGAACCCCAGTCAGAAACAACAAACCCTTCAAATCCCCAGTCTCCTTTTAAAATATCTCTTTGCAAAAATTTACTTCCTGTAGCCGGAACTTCATTTAATGTATTAAATGCATTCATAAAAGTACTTACACCTGCATCAAGCGCAGCTTTAAATGGAGGTAAAACATTATTATAAAGAGTATATTTATTTATGTCTGCAGTGTTATAATCTCTACCAGCTTCTGGAAACCCATAGGCAGCAAAATGTTTAGCACAAGCAGCAATTGTTGAAAAATCCGATAAATTTTCACCCTGAAATCCATTAACTCTGGCTGCAGCAATAACACTTCCTAAATAAGTGTCTTCTCCAGCTCCTTCCATAACTCTACCCCATCTAGCATCTCGATAAATATCAACCATTGGAGCAAAAGTCCAGTTTAAGCCGGCTGCAGCTGCTTCTTCAGCTGCAATTCTTGCAGATTTTTCAATGGCTTTAATGTCCCAACTCGCTGATTCAGCTAGTGGAATCGGACTAATAGTTTTATACCCATGAATAACATCAAAACCAAAGATTAATGGAATACCAAGTCTTGTTTCTTCAACAGCAATTTTTTGAAGTGCGGATACATTTTTAACTCCTGTAACATTTAACATAGAGCCAACCAAACCATTTCTCAAGTCGTCATACCTTCCTTTCTCATAACCTTTTTTTGGAAGAGGTCCTGTGGCATCCCAAAATCCGTTATATTGATTCATTTGGCCTACTTTTTCGTCTAAAGTCATTTTAGACATTAGGTCACTTATAAATATTTCTTTTTCAGAAACAGATTCATTACAACTGTAATTAAAAACTATAGTTGCTACTAAAATTATTTGTAAAAATTTTGATTTCATTTATTATATATTTTTTGTTGGTACTTTAATTATTGTAAACTCTTATATAATCAACTTCCATAGTTGATTCGATAAAATTTGGATCTATATCAAACCAGGATCCTCCCATAGCTATATTTAAAATAAAAAATTGAGGTGCATCAAATGGCCAATTTTCAATATTTTTAGGAGAGGGATTATAAGTGTAGTACAAATTATCATCAATGAAAAATTGTATTTTTTCAGATGTCCAATTTATCGAATAGATATGAAATTCGTTGAAGTCACTGACATTTACGTGACCATTGGTCCATGTATCTCCATGACTATAGGGAGTGTGAATAGATCCTGCAACAACTGTTGGATTATGACCCCAGTGCTCCATTATATCAATTTCTCCACATTCAGGCCAACCTACACTAGTATGATTAGCTCCCAGCATCCAAAGGGCCGGCCATGTTCCTTGACCCTCTGGTAATTTCGCTCTTATATCAACTCTACCATATTGAAATTCAAACTTATTTCTTGAAATTAACCTAGCAGAAGTATAATTGTGACCTTGGTAAGCTTCAGTTTTTGCAGTGATTTTCAAAACTCCATCCTCTACTTTTGAATTATCTAACCTACTAGTATAATATTGAGATTCACCATTTCCCCAACCCCATTCTCCATTTCCAATTTCATGAGTCCAATTATTATTATTAACTGCTCCAGTTTCATTGAATTCCTCAGACCAAATTAATCCAGCTGATGTATCATCATTAACATATACTGAAACAGATTGAAAATCTACAACATAGTTATCAGTCTCAGAAAAAGCATATACATAAACAGTGTAATTGTTCAGACCTGGGGTTGTGTATGTGAATTCAACATTACCACTAGCACTTTCTACAACCTCTCCATTACCAAATCGAAATTCATAATTTATNGCGTCTGTTGCAGATGCAGAACAGCTTATAACCCCACTACCATCGCCATTTAAATTATCAATGTTTTGTCCAACAATATCAATTGTTAAATTTAAGTTTGAAGGAATAATCTCTTCAATAGTCGTTCCTATATTTTCTCCTCCATTGCTAGACTTTTCACTCGAACATGAAGTGGTTAACAAAAGAATAAGTGTGATTAAACGAAACATGATTAAATTTTAAGGTCATAAATATAATTAAAAAGAGAGAAATAAATAATCATTTCTCTCTTTTTAAAATATTATTATGTTATAATGTACTACTGNTCATTTGTGAGTATNATATACCAAGCTAATCCTTCAAAACCTACAGTTTTAAGTGTTAAAGTATTTGATGAACTATCGATAATTTTATAAGCATGGGTTCCTCCAACATAAAATCCAAAAAATCCATTTCCATCAAGGTAAATGTGTTCCTCACCACCTGGAGCACCTATAGTCCAATTTGATGTAAAATCTTCAGTTGGATAATATTCATATTCATTATTACCGTTAGCTTCTAGTCCTTGATCTCCTACAAATTCATCAGCTAGTGGTGGAGCTTTTCCAAAAATACTACCAAAAGTTTCAACAGTTAAAGTTCCATCTGGAGTAAACGTGTATCTATCGTCGTACATTCCTGTATCTACTTTATCAAATGCTGCAGCTTGCCACCAGTCTGGCGTATCTAAATCAGATGGGCCAACACCCATATGTCCAAACTCTTCCGCCTTTACTCTCCAACTTCCTGTATACATAGCCTCTAATAGTTCTGCTGGTGGAGAATACAAGACTAATACATCTAAAGAAATAGATGTATTAGAAACAACTCCAGCTGTTCCGATTGCAATCACTGTAACTTCATAATTACTTAATCCAGTAGTAGAAAAATTATAAGTAATCATTCCACTTGGAGACATTGTTTCTACTCCATTACTAACAAATTTATAAGTGATTGCATTGTCTGCTACAGCTGTTAAATGAACTGTACCACTACCATCTCCGTTAGGATTATTGTCATCAGCCCCAACAATTTCTGCTGAAACTTGTAAATTAGTNGGATTGACTATATCACCAAATTCGTGATCTTCTGTTTCACAAGAAGTAAAAACTAATGCTGTAATTACTAATAGAGATTTAAATAAATATTTAATTTTTTTCATTGTTATATTTTTTTAATTAACCAATTTTATTTCATCAAAGTGATATACTCCTTCTCCAGTATTTCCAAAATCATAGAATACAATAAAAGATACATAATCTAAATCAGGTGCTAAACTAAAATCATATGTTAAAGTTTCCCACTGATTAGCTACTGTTGTTGTCATATCAAACTCATATGTNAGACCATCNACATTTCCTTCAATAGTCTCTAATTTAACCTTAATAACTTTACCTACTTCTGGTGAGTAAGATTGAATTTGAATTTGATTCATGCCTGCAGAAGAAAAATTAATAGGGTCAACTGAAATTCCCATTCCACCCCATACTTCAGATCCTTCTGTCTTAGTACATTGCATAACATTTGCTGTTGTATTAGTTCCAGAACTATTAGGGTTTTCAACAATCTGAACTCCTTCAACACCACCAAAAGAGAAGTTTCCAGGTAAGTCACCTTCAAAATCTTCAATTGCTATAGTCGGAGCTTGTGTTGGAATATATTCACCTAATCCAACTTGAATTTCATCAAAGTGATAAACTCCTGCTGATTGATTTCCAAAATCATAAAACACAATAAATGATACGTAATCTAAATCAGGAGCGGCTGAGAAATCATATGTTAAAACTTCCCACTGATTTGCCACAGTGGTAGTCATATCAAATTCATATGTAAGACCATCAACATTTCCCTCAACAGTTTCTAATTTAACTTTAACTACTTTACCCGCCTCTGGTGCGTATGAATTAATTTTTATTTGATTTGTTCCATTAAAGTTAATTATACCATCAACCGCAAATCCCATTCCTCCCCATACTTCAGCTCCATCAGTTTTAGTAAACTGCATTACTGTAGATGTAGTATTTGTTCCAGATGGATTAGGGTTAGATACTAATTGAACTCCTTCAACTCCACCAAACGAAAAGTTTCCAGGTGTGTCACCTTGAAAATCCTCAACTGTAGTAAAGTTAGATACAGCTGGAAGAGATAATCTAATATTATCAAAGTAATAAGAAGTATCATCTCCGACATTTCCAAAATCAAAGAATATTACAACTCTATCATAATCTTGAGATAAATCTGAGGCACTAAAATCATATATTAAAGTTTCCCATCCTTGATTTACAGTAGTTGTCATATCAACTTCAGTATTGATATCTGGATTTGCTGAGTTTTCAAGTTTTAACTTAACAACTTCTCCAATTTCTGAAGTCCAAACATCAACTGCTATATTATTAAGCGATGAAAAATCAACAGGCTCATCAATAGTTAAAAATGAGCCAGCCCATACTTCAGCTCCATTAAACTTAACTGATTGACCAACAGTACTACTATTGTTTACTCCAGATGGATCAGGATTAGGAATCACAGTACTTTGAGCATTTCCAAAATCAACAAATGAATAATTTAATGTTGGATCTTCAAAATCAATAGGCATCAGTAATGGGTTAACTATTGTAACTAGCTCTGAGTATTCAGTNGTAGCTGCTCCACCACTTAACGCAACTACTGTAACCATGTATTCTCCTACATTTGAATACGTGTATGTTAGAGTCTCTCCAATTTGAAGAGGAGTAGGCGCCTCATCAGCTCCTTGATCTCCAAAATAAACCTCAAATGATGCAGCTAAATCTGCTGCTGCAGATACAGTTATATCAAAAGCATTTCCAGGTACATTATTAATAGTTACTAATAAGTTTTCAGGTGCAGAATAAGAAACTACAACAGAGACAACTGTTTCAGTTACTTCACCATTCAAACCAACTGCTGTTATGATTGCCTCGTACGTACCTTCAGGGTATATATTTACAACAGAATTTCCTGGATTTACCGAATCAGAGGAATCAGAACCATCTCCAAAATCAACAGTATAACTAACAACTCCTTCACCAGTAGGGGTAATTGTAACTACTCCAGTGTTATCTTGAGTTATGCTAATCATAGCAGATACGTTTGTTGGGGCTTGAATAGTCTCAACAAAATCAATNTTATTTTCTATTTCTTCTACACAAGCAAATATTAAGGCAGAAGCAAGAAATACGTTTAATAAATATTTTAATTTTTTCATGTTTTTGTATAAATTAATTTTTAGTAACCAGNATTTTGAGTCAAACCAGAAATATCAATTTCCGCTTGTGGAATTGGGAAAACCTCATGNTTTCCTTCNACAAANCCATTAATTTTGGAAGCTGCTTGATTAGTTCTTACTAAATCAAAAAATCTGTGACCCTCCATTGAAAGCTCAAAGTTTCTTTCAGCCCAAATTGCATCTGTAAGAGCAGTTCCTGTTGCTGTAATATCATGATCTTGGTCTCCAAAAGCTCTTCTTCTAACTTCATTTAAGTACTGTTGAGCTAAAGCATCACTAATACCACCTCTATTATTGGCTTCAGCAGCCATTAATAAGACATCAGCATATCTAATTATTCTATAATTATTTAAATAATTTAGTTCCGTTTGAGCTCCACTTTGTCCAGCTCTAGGAATATATTTATTATTGTAATATCCTGTATGCTCATATCCTTCTGTGTAGTTTGCTCCTGTTGCAGCAGAATAAGCAACCATATCTAAAATAGAAGCATCTCTTCTGGTATCTCCTTCTTCAAATGATTCATATAAAGAGTTTACTGGAACATTAAAACTCCATCCTTGAGCGTATTCAGGTCCATCCCATCCTCTTGGTCCGTTCATTATTATTCCATAATTTCCTTCTGAGCATTGTGGGCAACCCCAATCATACCAATTTGATGTATTAGTGTATTGAATTTCAAAAACAGATTCTGGCCCGTTTTCACCAAAAGACAAAAATTGACTTCCATAATCTGAAACTAAAGAGTAAACTCCAATAACTTGATCAAAAGCAGTTGCCGCTTCAGTAAATTTATCTTGGTATAGCAACACCTTACCAAGTAGAGCATTTGCAGTAAATTTATTAACTCTTCCTACTTGACTTTGAGAGTTTGGCAAGGTTGATATTGCATTTTGAAGGTCTAATTCAATTTGAGCATAAACATCTTCTTTAGGAGTTCTACTTAATGTTCCAGCATCTCCAGCAGTTAATCTTCCATCTACAAATAATGGAACATCTCCAAAGAATCTTACCAATTCAAAATAGTAATATGCTCTTAAGAAATAAACCTCTCCGTAAAGAGCGTCTTTATTATCAAAATCTAATAGAGATTTATTTTCTTCCATATAATTAGCTCTGTTGACACCTTCATATAACCACTGCCAAATTGATCTTAAATTATCATTGTTCGGATAATGAGTCATATCATCAATTTGTTGTAGACCAAGATAATCTGATGCACTTTCGCCTCCACATAGAGAATTATCTGAAGCTATATCTCCAATTTGCATGTTAAAAAATAACCATTGAAGCGGATCGTAAGTTCCTATCAATGCAGCATCATAATCACTTTCTGATTGAAAGTAAACGTCTGCAGTAATAGCATAACCCTCTATTGGTTCGTAGTCAACGTGATCAGCACATGTGTATGACAAAATGCTAATAGTCAGTAATGTAAATATTTGTTTAATCTTTTTCATAATTTCTATTATTAAAATTTAATATTTAATCCCATAGACCAAGTTCTTGGTTGTGGGTAGGTTCCTATATCAATACCAGTGTTTAATACTCCACCATTTGAAATTTCTGGATCATAACCAGAATATTCCGTTAAAGTAAGTAAGTTTTTAACCTGAGTGTATGCTCTGATTTCATCAAAACCAATCTGGTTTGCAAACGATTCTGGAAAAGTATATCCTAGTTGAATATTTTTTATTCTAAGGTAGCTTCCNTCTTCAATGTATCTATCAGATGCTCTTCTGTTATTATTTGAATCAATAAATGAGACTCTAGGTTCTGAATTACTTGTCCCTGCTCCAGTCCATCTATCTAATGTTGAAGCAAATCGATTAGTATAATTTAAGTTTCTTTCGTAAGCTCTGTAAATATCATTACCTACTGAAGCGTATGTAAATACACTAAAATCAAAATTCTTATAATCAACAGCTAAATTCCACCCAATTGTAAAATCAGCAAAAGGGTCACCTATTTCAGTTCTATCGCTGTCATTTATAATCCCATCCGAATTAACATCAACAAATCTTATATCTCCAGGGGCTGCCCCATTTTGTGTAGCATGTGAATTAACCTCAGCTTGTGTTTGAAATATTCCATCTGTTTTATAACCAAAAAAGTATCCAGGGCTATATCCTTCTTCAAATCTTACAATTGGAGTGTAAGGAATTCCATATCCAGCTCCCCATATATACCTGTCGCCATTGTTTATTTCTAAAACTTCATTATCAGATGTTGTGAAATTAAGGTTTGTACTAATATTAAAGTCTTTTCCTATAGTTGTATTATATGAAAGTGAAGCATCAATACCTGTACTTTGAGTTTTACCAATATTCGTTGTTGGGAAACTTGGAGTTCCTAGGTATAATGATAGATTAGGGGCAAATAATAAATCATCAACTGTTTTCTTAAAATAATCAACTGTTATTGAAAGTTTATTATCAAATAGTCTAGTATCAATTCCAAAGTTCATCTGAACTTGATTTTCCCATGAAACATCCTCATTAGGAACAGACCCAAGTGCAGAACCATTAATTATACTTCCATCAAAAGTATAGCTAGGAAAAGTAGAAATAAGTGCAAATTGAGGATTGATATTATCATTTCCAAGAGATCCATAACTAGCTCTAAACTTTAAGTAATCTAAAGGAGCGTCTTCAAAAAAGTCTTCCTTTGAAATTACCCAACCCAGTGAAGCAGAAGGGAAAAATCCAAACTTATTATTTGTACCAAATGATGTAGATCCGTCTACTCTACCAGTAAAGGAGAAGTAGTATTTTTCATTAAAATCATATAATAATCTTGAGAAATAAGAAACATTTCTTCCAACATATTGCCAAGAACTTGAAGTTTGCTGAGATGCNTTTCCAGTAGCAGCACTTATNTCTGCATAGGCCCACGAGTTAAAAGGAACATCTTCGTTAAATGCACCTATATATTCACCTTTATTTTCTCCAATTGAAAAACCTAGCACCGTTTGAAAGTTGTGATTTTCATTAATTGTAAAATCATAATTTGCATATGTTTCAAAAGTATAGTTGAAATAGTTTGTTTTAGATTCTGAAATTCTATTATGAGTCGATACAATTGTACCTTCAGCATCAACAGAAACTATAGGACTTAAATCTTCATTAGCATTAGTAGCATTGTGACCACTACCATAAAATGCTAAGGGAATAAAGTTTTTATTATAAATATCAACAAAAGTATAACCAAATCTAGAAGTAACTTTTAAATTATCCATTAAATCATGTTGTAATTCAATCTTACCAGTAAGCTTATTGGTATTACCTTCATTGTATGTATTATCAATTTGGGCTAATGGATTTATGATCTCCTGAGTGATTGTTTCACTAATTCCAAAACTTCCATTTTCATAAGGATTAACTGTTGGATCAAAATTTAATGAGTTAGAAAGAACACTATTTATTCCATTTTCTGGAAGTCCTTTTCCTTTTATGTTAGTATAATTTGTATTAACTAATAGTTTAGTTTTTTCAGTTAAATCAGTATTAATATTTGTTGTAAAGTTTGTTCTGTTAAAAAAAGATTTTTCTGATGGACCAACAACACCGTCTTGACCTAAATAACCAGCTGAAACATAAAAGGATGTCTTATCACTACCTCCAGAAGCAGTAATGGAATGATTAACAATTGCTGCATCATTAATTACTTCCTCTTGCCAGTTTGTTCCTTTACCTAATCCTGATAGGTCTGGATAAATTAAACCTTCACCAGCTGCCATACTTGCTTCATTTAAAATAGCACCATATTCACTTGCATTTAAAACATCTATCATTTTAACGACAGATTGATTACCGACTGAAGTACTAAAGTTAAAAGAAGTGTCAGAATTTCTTTCTCCTGACTTAGTAGTAACAACGATTACACCGCTACCTCCTTTAACACCATATATAGAAGCTAGAGCTGCATCTTTCAAAACATTAACAGACTTAATATCACTTGGATTGAGTGAATTTAAATCATCAATTGATTGCGAAACACCATCAATAACAACTAATGGAGAATTTCCAGCGTAAGATGTAATACCACGAATTAAAACTGTTGGTTTAGATCCAGGTGATCCACTAGAAATAATATTTATACCAGAAGCTTGACCTTGAAGAGCATCTTCAACTCTAACAGGCTTAATTGCCTCAATAGCACTTGAACTAACTGTAGAAACAGCACCAGAAATATCACTCAATTTCTGAGAACCATAACCAATTACAACAACTTCATCAAGTTCACTAAGATCTTCGTTTAAAATTACGGAAAACTGTTTTTGCATTCCAACCTCAACAGTAACAGTCTGATATCCTATATAACTAAAGACTAATTTTGAATTAGAATCAACGTTTGATAGAGAAAAATTTCCATCAAAATCAGTAACAGCTCCATTATTTGAATTTTCAACACTAACATTTACTCCTCCAATAGGAATAAGATTAGTATCTGAAACTTTTCCAGAAATATTCTGGCTCTGAATAGTAGAGAACATTGTTCCAATAAACAGACATAAATTTAAAAATGATATTTTCATGAATTTTTTATTTAAATAATTTAATTTAATCTTTAAGTTATTAAGGAATTATCAAAAAGCTTATGATTTATTACACATAACCTAAAATTGAGAGTGCTAAATTAAGACATATGTAATAATTTAAAACATAAGAAATGAATTTTTCAATAAAAAACAGTAAAACAAGCGAATGAATAATTAATCAATACAAAAAAAGACTAATAACTAATAATTCTATAATTGTAACACGAAAACGTTATAGTAGGTATAATACGCTTCAAATTTGCTATTATTTGAGTAAAATATATTATTTAAATAAAAAAGCATCCCAATTTCTTAATAAGAAAAAGGAAAGCTTTCCACTGGTTTTATAAAAACCTCTAATAGGTAAAACACCTATTAGCAACACAACATTTTAATTGCGGTCTGGACGGGACTCGAACCCGCGACCCCCTGCGTGACAGGCAGGTATTCTAACCAGCTGAACTACCAGACCTAGATTAGCGAATGCAAATATACACTGCATTTTTAATTACGCAAACAAATAGAAGTAATACTATAATAATGCGTCTATACTTTCTGTGTAAACATTTTTTGGAGANACNCCAACTTGACGGTTTACTAATTCTCCATCTTTAAAAACTAATACAGTTGGAATATTTCTTACTCCAAACTTTGCAGCGAATTCTTGATTAGAATCTACATCTAATTTNCCTACAACTGCTTTTCCTTCATATTCNTTGCNAACTTCTTCAATGATTGGCCCAAGCATTCTACATGGTCCACACCATTCTGCCCAAAAATCAACCATNACTGGTTTTGATGACTTTAAGACTAATTCGTCAAAATTNGCATCTGTTATTTCTAATGCCATATTCTTTGTTTTAATTTAATTTTTNNAANTTTAAAATTAACTAAACATATATTACTATTCAAATTATAAATANTTTATTTAANCAACTATANTTTGTTTTTAAAATACATGTCTANGTTTAGCGTATCACCCATTTCTTTTTGAAGAATAGTTAGTTCTTTGTATAAATCTTTCACCTTGGGTTTATATTTTGAATTCTCTGCTAGATTATTAATTTCATATGGGTCCTGATTCAAATCGTACAATTCAATTCTTTTATTTTTTGGAAATAACATTAGCTTAAAATTGTCTTTTCTAATCATTCGTTGAAAATCGAAATAATTTCCCGGACAACAGCCGTATGTTCCATAAATAGCATCATGAGTTTTATTACTATCCTTATTAAGAATAAGGTTATAAAAACTTTTAAAATCAACATAATTAGGAATAGAAATATTTGCTAAATCTAAAGTTGTTGGAACAATATCTTGAAGATAAATATCTTGATTATAAACTGACCCTTTTTTAATATTTGGACCATTAATAATCATCGGAACCCTAATGCTGTGATCATATAAACTTTGTTTTCCTATTAATCCGTGCTGACCAACAGCTAGGCCATGATCTGATGTGAAAATGATATATGTATTATCTAACATCTTCTGACTTTCCAAATGAGATACTATTTTACCTACCTGTTCATCTAAATGGCTAATTACAGCATAATACTCTTGGATATGTTTCTTTACTGCAAATTCTGATCTTGGATATGGAGCTAGGCCTTCATCTCTAACTCCTGGTTCATTACCAATTTGCTTCCAATATGGATGTTGGGGAGAATAGTTAGGCGGTAATTTTATTTGATCAATAGGGTACATTTCAAGGAATCTTTCAGGTGCTTGTCTAGGATCATGAGGAGCATTGAATGCTAAATACATAAAAAAAGGATCATCAATTTTTTTTGAATCATCAATTAAATTTATGGCATCATCCGCTAGAACTTCGCTCCAATGTTTTCCACCTTCCCAAAATCCCCCTTGTAAAGTGTCGCTGGATTCCCAGGAATTATCGTTTTCATTGATTGGCCTACCATAACCAACCGGCATATACTTATCTAGTTTCGAAATATCTCCTGATTCTTCTTTCCAAACTTGTAATTGTTTTCCAAATAATCCTCTATTATCATCAGGCATTCCTGGACGTTTGTTTACAACTACATCAAAAACCTTTTCCACCGGAAGCTGAACGTGCCATTTACCAGACATGTAAGTTTTATAGCCATTTTTTTTTAAAATTTGAGGCCAAGTTTCACTAATTAAAATAGATTGATTTTCTGAAGATATCTGGGAGTTAATTTGAACATTAGTTGGTGAATTAAGTGCTTCTTTTGCTCTCCAAACTGATTTACCCGATATAATCATGGACCTAGATGCAACACAAATAGCACCATGCCACGCCCCCATATTGTAAGTATTNGAAAAAACAGCTCCATTTGTANCAAGTTTATCCAAATTTGGAGTTATAACCTGGTTGTCTCCAAGTAAACCAACAGTATCGAACCTTTGATCATCTGTGTAAATAAAAATAAAATTAGGTTTTTCAGATTCACTTTTACATGAAAAGAATAAACTTGCTATTAAACATAAAATAAGTAAATTTTTCATTCAGATTTTTAGGATAATTTGAAATGTAAATTCTTGTCTTTAATTTTAGAGATCAACTCCTCGTTTATTGATACTTTAAAATTTTCACTTAGCATAGTTAATTTAATTTTTTCATTGTTTTCAAAGAATGAAAATTCAAGTTGATTTTTACCTTTATATTTTTTAAATAAAGTTGTAATATCTTCTAATTTACTGTCATCTAAATCGTTAATGTTTAGCTGTATTGTTAATTTTTTTGAATTTTTTTCTAGAGTATCTTGGAGTTGTTGGAAAGATAAAAAACTGATCCTAGGATCTCCAGTCTTTCCAGTGTCTCTATTCCTCCATCCCTCTTTAACTATCAACCTTAAATAAATAAAATTACTTTCAAAAAGAAAATGTTTGAACTTTAAATATTCTTCTCCAAAAATTCTAAAATCATAGGAATCTGTAAAATCTTCAACAGTAAATCTTGCCCATCCTTTTCCGTTTTTAGAAATCCTATGCTCAACTTCTCCTATTATACCTCCAATTCTAAGCTCTTTATTAATTAAAAGATTTAAATCTTTCAAAACATCAAGAGGAGCATTACAAAAATGTTTTATTGGAGTTTTAAAATCATCTAAAGGATGACCAGAAATATAGATTCCGACTACTTCTTTTTCTAGTTTTAATTCTTCTAAATTAGGCCATGGATCACAGTGAGGTATATTTGGTTCTTGTAATTGAACTTCATCAGAATTTTCAAAAAGACTAACCTGTGCAGAGTTCTTATTTTCTTGAAATTTAGCCCCAAACTTTAAAGCNTTTTCGATAAAAGTAACTCCATCTCCATTATCCAGTAAGTATTGTGACCTGTTCACTCCTTTAAATGAATCAAAACCACCTGCATAAACTAAACTGTCAAATGCTTTTTTATTTGCAGACCTTAAATCTATAGTCTTAGTTAAATCAAAAATAGAATTGTATCTCTTTTCTTTTCTTCCNTCTATTATTGTTTTAACAGCCCCGGAACCAACGCCTTTCACTGCTCCCATTCCAAATCTTATAGCATTATTGTCATTTACTGTGAATTTATAAAACGATTCATTTACATCAGGACCCAGTACTTTAATGGACATTCTTTTACATTCCTCCATAAAGAAACTCACTTGCTTAATATCGTTCATATTATTTGACAAAACCGCAGCCATATATTCGGCTGGATAATGAGATTTTAAATAAGCTGTTTGATATGCAATTAAAGCATAACATGTTGAGTGTGATTTGTTAAAAGCATAGGATGCAAAAGCTTCCCAATCTTTCCAAATTTTCTCAAGTATTTCTCTTTCAAACCCATTTGATTCTCCTCCATCTAAAAACTTTGGTTTTAGCTTACTCAGCAGTTCAAAGATTTTTTTACCCATTGCTTTTCTAAGAAGATCAGCATCACCCTTTGAAAAATTTGCAAGTTTTTGAGACAACTGCATTACCTGCTCTTGATAGACAGTAATTCCATATGTTTCTTTTAAAAACTCCTCCATAACAGGNATATCATAGGTTATATCTTCCTTTCCATTTTTTCTATTAACAAAAGANGGTATATATTCAAGTGGACCAGGTCTATACAAAGCATTCATCGCAATTAAATCTTCAAAAACGGTAGGTTTTAAGTCTCTCAAATACTTCTGCATTCCTGCACTTTCATATTGAAAAACACCAACTGTTTCTCCTTTTTGAAAAAGTTCATATGTTGTTGAATCATCTAAAGGAATCGTATCTATATTGATATCAATATCATGTTTATACTTAATCAACTTAACAGTATCCTTGATTAGAGTTAATGTTTTTAAACCTAAAAAATCCATTTTTAATAATCCTGCACTCTCAACCACAGAATTATCATACTGAGTTACAAATAAATCTGAGTCTTTAGCTGTTGCTATTGGAACAAAATTGGTAATATCATCAGGTGTAATGATTATTCCGCAAGCATGAGTTCCAACGTTCCTAAGACTACCTTCTAAAATTCTAGCCTGATTTATGGTCTCTGCTTGTAAATCATCTCCAACTGAAAGAGATTTTAGTTCCAATACATTTGAAAAATCTTCTGATCTTAAATCATCGTTTAATTTCTTTTCATCTTTTTCAAAAATATCTTTCAATTTTAAATTAGGAATAAGTTTAGCTATTCTGTCTGCATCTCCAAGTGACAAATCTAAAACTCTAGCAGTATCTCTAATCGAAGATTTAGCAGCCATCTTACCATATGTAATTATTTGGGCTACTTGATTGGCACCATACTTCTCTATAACATATTCGATTACTCTTCCTCTTCCTTCATCATCAAAATCAATATCGATATCTGGCATACTAACCCTGTCAGGATTTAAAAATCTCTCAAAAAGTAAGTCATACTTAATAGGGTCAATTTTAGTTATCCCTAAGCAATAAGCGACTACAGAGCCTGCAGCTGATCCTCGACCTGGGCCGACTGAAACACCCATTTCGATTGCTGCCTTAATCAAATCTTGAACTATTAAAAAATACCCTGGATACCCAGAATTTTTAATAACGTTGAGTTCAAATAAAATTCTTTCTTCTAAATCATNATCAATTTCTTTATAATGAGATTTTGCTCCTTGAAAAGTTAAAAATTTTAAATACTCATTCTCTGAGTCTTTCTCAGAATCTGATTCAAAATCTTTAGGAATTGTAAATTTTGGAAGTAATACATCTCTGGCTAATTCATAAGTTTCAACTTTATCAACTATTTCAGAAATNTTATTAAAAAAGTTAGGATGATCTTTGAANAAAAACTTCATTTCATTTGAAGTTTTAAAGTAATACTCTTGATTTGGAAGTCCATATCTAAATCCACGACCTCGTCCTATTGGAGTTGCTTGTTTTTCTCCATCTTTTACACAAAGTAAAATATCGTGAGCATTAGCATCTTCTTTATTTAAGTAAAATGAGTTATTTGTTGGAACAATATTTATATTGTGTTTCTTCGAAAACTCTAATAAATTTTCATTAACTCTTTTTTCATCTTCTTGACCATGCCGCATCATTTCTAAATAAAAATCTTTGTCAAATAAGCTCTTCCAATATAAAAGTGCTTCCTCAGCCTGTGACTCTCCAATATTTAGTAATTTACTTGCGATTTCACCATGCATGTTACCAGACAAGACGATAAGATCTTCCTTATACTTTTCAACCACTTCTCTATCTACTCTTGGAACATAATAAAAACCTTTGGTGTAACCAATAGAACACATTTTAGACAAATTCCTATATCCGTTTTTATTTTTAGCAAGAAAAACTATTTGATAACCATCGTCTCTATTTGATTTATCAGTGTGATTAGAGCAAACATTAAGTTCACAGCCGATTATAGGTTTAATTTTTGTATCATTAGAATCAGGGGAAATAGAATCATTGTAGCTCTTAATAGCTTTTATAAAATGAAAGCATCCCATCATATTTCCTCTATCAGTAATCGCAATTGAAGGCATATTACTTTCTCCTGCTTTTTTAACGAGATTAGCTATTCTAGAGGTTGATTGTAATACTGAAAATTGTGTATTGTTATGTAAATGGGAAAAAGTAGCCGGAATTAATTCCTCTGGAATTGAATCAATTATTTTTTTATCAATTATGTTTTCTTTAGAGGCTTTTTTACTAATTTTTTCTGATTCTTTTTTTAGATTTAAGTGTTTTATTCCAAAAAGAGGAACTTTTGATTCGTCATAAGATCTTAATCCATCCGACAGCTCTGGATATCCTTTGAAAACTGATTGATTAATAATACCAGTTCTTACTAATTCGAAAAACACCCTTGCTGTTGCTTCAACGTCGGCAGAAGCGTTGTGCGCTTCACTAAAACTATCATTAAAAAGAAAAGAATATATTTCTATTAGAGTAGGAAATTTAAATTTACCTCCTCTTCCTCCTGGAATCTTACACACATTTGCTGTTAATTCAGTACAAGTATCTAATATGTCTTTTTCAAGCAAATTAACTGCTGAGTTTATTCTTAATAGTTCAGCGCCAATGATATTTAAATCAAATTTTACATTATGACCTATAATAAATCCGGCTTTATTGAGATCTAAAATAAATTTATCAAGAACACTAACTAAATCATCTCCTATTTTATTTGCCAAGGCAGTAGAAATACCATGTATTTTTTCAGATTCATAAGGAATATTATATTTATCTGGTTTTATTAAATAACTATGACTTGAAATTAATAATCCTTTAGAATCATGTAATTGCCAAGCTAACTGAACACATCTTGGCCAATTATCTGAATCTGAAAGAGGAGCATTCCATTTTTTTGGTAGTCCAGTAGTTTCAGTATCAAAAACTAAATACATCTATATAATTGATTTTAAGTATTTAAAAATAACCAACTTTTATATTAAATCTAAAAGTATTTAAGGAAGTTATTAACTCTATATAATTTAAAAATATAGATTTGTCAGTTTCAAAAAATAAATTACATTTGCACCTCATTAATAACCGGGGTTTAGTACCTCATAAATTTAATTTGATATGTCAGTAAAAATAAGACTTCAGAGACACGGTAAAAAAGGAAAACCATTCTATTGGATAGTTGCAGCAGATGCAAGAGCGAAAAGAGATGGTCGTTACCTTCAAAAATTAGGAACTTATAATCCAAATACTAATCCAGCAACAATCAATTTAGACGTTGATAAATCTGTTAAATGGCTACAGTTTGGGGCTCAACCTACAGATACCGCTAGAAACATTTTATCATATAAAGGTGTTCTAATGAAGAATCATTTACAAAATGGTGTAAGAAAAGGTGCCTTAACCGAAGAACAAGTTGAAGAAAAATTTGAAGAATGGTTAAATGAAAAATCTACATCAATTGACAACAAAAAATCATCTTTAGATAAAGAAACTCAATTACAAAAGAAAAAAGCTTTAGATCTTGAAAAAGAAGTTAGTGCTAAAAGAAAAGCAATTGCTGAAGAAGC
>JGI26246J51724_1000183_pt1 | contig 31385 bp, 30 predicted proteins | sample SaaInlLV_10m_DNA_FD_51724 | JGI IMG/M metagenome (IMG submission 51724) | reverse complement strand
GCCTGTGGCGACCGGGACCCCAAGGCACACGAGGCCAACCTTTATGACCTCAATGCCAAATATGCCGATGTGGTGCCTTTGGACTCTGTGTTGGCCGCACTAACTTCTTGAAGCCGCGTTCTGCTCTGCAAACGCCTGCTGCTGTGCCTCTGTTGCCTCCGTTTGATAGCGGCTCTTCCACTCAGCGTAGGGCATGCCATAGACAATTTCTCGCGCCGCCTCTTTATCCATCACCACGCCCTGCTCTTGAGCAGCCTGGGCGTACCACTTAGAAAGGCAGTTCCGACAAAATCCCGACAAATTCATCAAATCAATATTTTGAACGTCCTTGCGATCGTCGAGATGGGATAACAGACGACGAAACACCGCCGCTTCAATTTGCTCATTACTCATGATGATCCCTCATTACGCTTTAACTCGTACCGTTGTCATTGCCGATCTGACTCGACCAAAAATCCCGGTGCTGCCCGGCGCCCCGCAATCAGCGTCTTTATCTCATCGCCTTGTCGAGGATAGCGCCACTCAATGAACTGCGCTTCGGCCGGCTGCCACCAGATGATTTGTCTGATTTCAAACGGCCTGTGAAGGGTTGGCTCTGCGGTAACGGCGACCTCACACCAAAACAACTGAAATCCATTTTTGAACCTTTGCGCCACATCGCCCGCCACCACCCTTAGGCCCGTTTCTTCAAAGACTTCTCGCTCTGCACCACAATGAGCCGATTCACCCGGTTGCACACTGCCTCCCGGTAACGCCACTGATCCAGTCCAGTCACGCACCAACAAGACACCTCGATCTGTGACGACCAAGCACCCCGCACTTGGCGCAACAGAAGATTGTGCTGCGTTCTGGCAGGGTGGCGCGGTTTCACCGCAACCGCACAGCAATAGGATGATGCCCAGTAACGCGCTAGCCTTCATAAACCCAGTCGACCGCGTCGTTGCCCACCGCAATNCGCAATTCATCCAATAACGCATCATTAGGATGCACCTGCCACGCACCGCCAAGGCGNACCGCGACCGAGCCCTTCGCCTGAACATACTCCATCACGACAGGNCACTGCCCTCCTACCGCGGTTCGCAAAGTATCNGCCAGCAAGGTATTGAACGTCTCGTCGACCCGGTAGCTCGGCACCCGCAACTTNAGCTGTGACACCCTCGCTTCCCGCGCTTGCTCTAACGAGCGCACCGCCTTCGTTCGCATCGCTAAACCGCCGTTAAAATCATCGACTTGCAAGCGGCCCTCTAACAGCACAATCTGATCTTTCTGGAGCAATTCACGGTATTCATTAAACACATCGTTGTACACCGTCGCTTCCATCTGGCCCGAGCCATCGTCCAAGGTGAGGACGGCCATTGGACCACGCTGTGTTTTGATCGTTCTTATATCCATGATCAACCCTGCAACCACCGCCTGACCATTGGTTTGACATTCTCGAATCCGCCGGGGCGCAAACTTTCTGACTTCTTGCTCGCAAGCCTCGATAGGGTGACCACTTAAGAAGCTACCGAGACTTTCCTTTTCTGCATTCAGGAGTTCGATCAGAGACCACGCCCGTGCGCCTCGATGCTCCTGATAGGGATCTTCTGTGGTCTCACCCGAGGCGATCACTTCGCCAAATAGATCCTGCATGCCGGCCGCAGTGTTGCTGGCGACCTGCTCCGCTGCCCGGATCGCGTCATCAAGCGCCGCCAAGAGCGTCCAACGCTCTACACCCAATTCGTCCATGGCACCGCTCTTAATCAACGCCTCTAATGCTCGTCGATTGACTTTTCGGGGATCGGTGCGAGCACACAGGTCAAACAAGCTCTGAAAAGGACCGTCTTGTCGCGCAGTGAGTAGGTTCGAAATCGGCCCCTCACCCAGGCCCTTAATTGCCGCTAAACCGTAGCGAATCTGCTTATCGTCGTTGACCGAAAAAGCGTATTGCCCCTCCTGAATAGAGGGCGGAAGCACCTGCACACCCATTCGCCGCGCTTCATCTCGAAACGTCAGCAGCTTATCGGTGTTATCGATATCGGAGCTCATAACGGCGGCCATGAACTCTGCCGGATGATGCGTCTTTAACCAAGCCGTCTGATAAGAAACCAAGGCGTACGCAGCGGAGTGCGATTTATTGAAGCCATATCCGGCAAACTTTTCGACCAAGTCAAAGATTTTGATCGCCAGCGTGGGATCGATTCCTTGCTCCGCTGCGCCCTCTTCAAAAACGCTTCGCTGCTTGGCCATCTCCTCAGGCTTTTTCTTACCCATTGCACGCCGCAATAAGTCGGCGCCGCCCAAGGTATAACCCGCAAGGACCTGTGCAATTTGCATCACTTGTTCTTGGTAAAGAATAATGCCGTAGGTGGGTTCTAGAATCGGTTGCAACCATTCGTGCTGGTACTGAGCATCTGGATACGCAATCTGCTCACGTCCATGTTTGCGATTAATAAAGTTTTCCACCATGCCCGATTGCAAAGGGCCCGGACGAAATAGCGCCACCAGCGCAATGATGTCCTCGAAGCAGTCGGGCCTCAGGTTCTTAATCAATTCCTTCATGCCACGGCTTTCCAACTGGAACACGGCAGTCGTATCACCCGCCTGAAGCACGTTAAATACGGCGGGATCATCCAGCGGAATAGTTTCGATCACTAGGGGGTTTTCAGCGCGCGCGTCAATCATCTGAATGGCCCACTGAATGATGGTGAGGGTTCTGAGACCCAAGAAGTCGAACTTCACCAGCCCAGCCTCTTCTACATCATTTTTGTCGAACTGCGTCACGAGGCCACTACCGTCTTCATCGCAATAGATCGGAGAAAAATCGGTGAGCTCAGAGGGTGCGATCACAACACCCCCCGCATGCTTGCCTGCGTTGCGAGTAATACCCTCGAGCTGAACTGCCATATCCCATATTTCTTGGGCCGAGCTGTCCTCCTCGAGTAGCTGAACCAATTGCTCCTCTTGCTCGAGCGCCTTGGCCAGCGTCATTCCGACCTCGAACGGAATCAGCTTCGACATCCGATCGGCAAGCCCATAAGGCTTGCCCTGCACCCTAGCCACATCCCGCACGACCGCTTTAGCCGCCATCGTACCGAAGGTAATGATTTGCGAGACAGATTGCCGCCCATAAGTTTCAGCGACGTAATCAATCACCTCATCCCGTCGCTCCATGCAAAAATCCACATCAAAATCCGGCATAGACACGCGATCTGGATTCAGAAAACGCTCAAACAGCAGGTCATAAGCGATCGGATCAAGATCCGTAATACCCAGGACATAAGCCACGAGGGATCCCGCACCGGAACCCCGTCCGGGACCAACGGGAATACCATTCTTTTTTGCCCATTGAATAAAATCCATTACCACCAAGAAATAACCGGGAAAACCCATTTGATTGATGGTTTCCAGCTCAAAGTCGAGCCGATCACGATAAGCAGTGAGTTGCTGATCCGACTGACCAGGGAATCGCTCACCCAGACCTTCAAAAGACAAACGACTCAGAAACTGCTCAATCCCTTCACCTTCTGGCACAGGGTAATTGGGTAAGAAGGGTTCTCCGAGACTCAAAGAAACGGAGCAACGACGCGCAATTTCGACTGTATTCTCAAGCGCTTCAGGAATATCTTTAAACAAGTCGGCCATTTCTTCCGGCGAACGGAGATACTGCTGCTCGGAGTAGGTGCGCGCCCGGCGAGGGTCATCCAATGTTCGTCCGTCGCCGATGCAAACTCGCGCCTCGTGCGCTTCAAACTCGCTGGCATCCAGAAACCGAACATCGTTTGTGGCCACTACGGGGCAGACATACTCGCTAGCGAGTCGAACAGCCGCATGCACATACTCTTCTTCATCGGACCGTCCAGTGCGCTGCAACTCCAGATAATATCGGTTGGGGAACCATTGCAGCCACCGCTGTAAAGCGGATCGTGCATCATCCTCACGACCATGCAAAAGGGCCTGGCCAACATCCCCTTGACGCCCGCCTGACAACGCAATCAACCCGTCAGAGTGAGCTTGAACCCAGTCCAGTTGCACCCGAGGTCGACCTAAAAACTGGCCCTGCTGATAAGCCTCAGACAACAACAACATTAAGTTCTGATAACCACNCTCATTTTGAGCGAGCAGACACAGCTCGTGATGTCGTTCCTGGTCATTGGGATCAATGACATGCAGATCAGCACCCACTATGAGCTTAATGCCCTGAGCCGCGGCCGCTTTATAGGCTTTCAATAACCCGAAAAAATTATGGTGGTCCGTAATCGCAACAGCGGGCATGGCTAATTCTGCTACCCGTGCCATCGCGGGCTTGATGCGCAGCAGCCCATCTATTAGCGAATATTCAGTATGGAGCTTGAGATGCACAAACGACGTCATAGCGACACGCTAACCCACCTCTAGACGCGCCAGCAAGCGTTTCACTGGACCAAAACTTTGTCGGTGCACAGGCGATACCCCCAACGACGCTAAAGCCGCTAAGTGGGCCTTCGTGGGATACCCTTTGTGAGCGGCAAATCCATAGCCGGGATACAGGTCGTCCAAGATCACCATTTCGCTATCGCGGGTCACTTTAGCCACAATCGATGCGGCACTGATCGCAGGCTCACTCAGATCGCCTTTTATCACCGCACGCGCCTCATAGGACCATCTTGGGAGGTGATTGCCATCGACTAAAACAAGAGACGGCTGCACCGATAGCGCCTCGACAGCGCGCCGCATGGCGAGCAGTGATGCCTGCAGAATATTCAGCTCATCGATTTCAGCTACTGTGGCTCTCCCCAATGACCAGGCTACGGCCTCTGATCGTATCGTCTCTGCGAGCCGCTCCCGCTGCCGCGGAGACAGTGCTTTAGAGTCGGTCAGGCCCGCCGGTGGCGAATCACCCAAAATGACCGCTGCGGCGACCACATCCCCCGCTAGAGGGCCTCTTCCCACCTCGTCTACACCCGCGACAATGCTGTCGCTAGACACTTGAAACAGATCTGTGGTTTGCATCAAGCGCCGGTCAGTTCTAACAGCGCCTCGGCGCTGCGCGCGGCAAAATTACCGCCAATTTGATCAGCGAGTTCGCCGAACCACTGAATTTGTTGATCCGAATCCACCGCCAACACGTGCCCTACTGCCTCGGCAAGCCGCTCAGGTGTCGCCGCTTGCTGCAGTAATTCCGGCACGATCTCGCGACCTGCTAAAATATTTGGCAGACCAACATGGCTACTGGTCACCATCCGTGACAGCACCATCCAAGAAACGGCAGCCATGCGATACGCAATCACCATCGGCTTGCGCAATAACATCGCCTCTAAGGTCGCTGTGCCCGATGCAATTAGCACAGCATTACTCGCCTGCATCGCATCCCGTCCTCGTCCGCTGATCACCGTCACACCTTCACTGTTATCGCCCAGTAAGGCTTCTATCTCAGCTCGACGGCTCGCATCTGCGGCGGGAATCACAAAATGCAAGGCCCGATGGCGTTGCTGCAATAACCGCATGGTTTCTAAAAAGGTGGGCATCAGATGCCGGACTTCTGCCTCGCGACTGCCCGGTAACACCGCGAGACAGGTCTGATCGAGAGGCAGTCCAAATTCATGCCTCAGGTCGTCGCTCGCCGGCATCGACTGTAATTCGTCGACCAGTGGATGTCCGACACAGACCGCATCAATACCTGCTTCCTCATAAATTTTAATTTCAAAGGGCAGTAGGCATAGCATTTTGTCTACCGATTGCTGAATACGGCGGATTCGTCCTTTGCGCCATGCCCAGACGGAAGGGCTTACCAAATGAGCCGTTGGGATGCCCATCGCGCGAAGGCGCTGCTCTACGCCCAAATTAAAATCAGGGCTGTCAACACCGACAAAACAGTGCGGGGCTTTTGCCTGCTGCTGGGCCACTAGCTCGCGTCGAATTCGCAGTAGCTCGGGGAGCCGCTTCAAAGGTTCAATCAAGCCCATCACGGCAAGCCGGTCGATAGGGTGCAAAGTGTTTAGCCCCGCGGCCATCATTTGTTCGCCGCCAATCCCATCAACTTGCAGATCGTACCCCTGCGCTGACAAGGCCCTCAGCACCGCAGCCCCCAATATATCCCCCGACATTTCTCCCGCACAAATACCGAGGCGTAACGACTTATCAGCCACTAACGGACGATGCCCCGTTGAGACTGCATCAGGGAGTCAATCAAGGGTTGTAAACTGGGTGTTTCTGCCGCCATGGCCTGAAGCCGCTCCACCGCCGCATCTAAGGTCAGACTCTGACGGTAAAGAATCTTAAAGGCCCGTCGCAACGCGGCAATTTCGGCGCTATCAAAACCACGCCTCCGCAACCCCTCGACATTAATCGTTTTGGCCTCTGCCGGGCTACCTGCAACAGTGATGTAAGCGGGCACATCTTTTCCAATAGAAGTCCCCATGCCACTAAAGCTATGCGCCCCTATTTTGCAGAACTGATGCACCAGCGTGTAACCCGATAATATGGCCCAATCACCCACTTCAACGTGGCCCGCTAAGGCGGTGTTGTTGACTAAAATAGTATCGTTACCCACCCGACTATCGTGCCCAATGTGGACATAGGCCATCAGCAGGTTACGGTCACCAATCTCAGTCAGTGAACGATCCTGAACCGTGCCTCGATGGATCGTGACATTCTCACGGATCACATTATCGTCACCGATGTGCAGCTCTGTCGGCTCGTTNCGGTACTTCAGATCAGGGGTTGATTCTCCCACNGTCGAAAATTGATAAATATGATTGCGCGATCCAATGCGAGTCGGCCCTTTTATCACNACATGAGATTCAACGACGGTCCCTGCTCCAATTTCTACGTCGGGACCAATCAGCGTCCAAGGCCCAACGTCAACGGATTCGTGCAGCCGGGCGCTGGGATCGACAATGGCACTGGAGTGAATCATTTGTTATCGGTCAGCACAGAGGATAGTGCCGGAAGCGGCGAGCTCGTCGCCCACGCGTGCCTCCACGGCGAATTTCCAAATACCACGACGTTCACCAAGAATGCTGGCATGCAACATGACTTGATCGCCGGGGACGCAGGGGCGCTTAAATCGCAAATTATCGGCACCCACGAAATAGTAAATCGATCCATCTGCGGGGGTTTTGTCCATCGTGACAAATCCTAATATGCCAGCAGCCTGCGCCATCGCCTCCAATAATAAGACGCCGGGGAACACTGCTTTTCCTGGGAAATGCCCGTCAAAAAANGGTTCATTGATCGTGAGGTTNTTATAGGCTTCAATCCGCTCGCCAGGCTCGACCAGAACGACTCTATCGACCAGCAGAAAAGGGTAGCGGTGTGGTAAACGAGTCCGAATCTCTTCGATATCCAACTTCATGCGTCCTGATCCCCACCTTGTTCTAATCCAACCGCTTTCTCTAGTGCCACAAGCCGGCGCACTATCTTGTCTAACTGTGTAAATCGAGAGGCATTGCGCAACCAGGCTCTGAGTGGCTGAACTGGCGTACCGGATGAATAATGGCCCGGCTCAGTCACCGAACTCGCAACACGCCCCTGACCACCAATATGCACATCATCGGCGATCGTTAAATGGCCTGCCATACCTGCCTGGCCAGCAATCACGCAGCGGGCGCCAATTTGAGTGCCACCCGATATGCCCACCTGCGCTGCGATCGCTGTCCGCGTCCCAACACGAACGCCGTGGCCTATCTGCACCAAATTATCGATGATCACGCCATCCTCTACGACCGTGTCCTCTAGCGCCCCCCTATCCACGGTCGAATTGGCGCCAATCTCCACATCATTGCCAATATCCACCGAAGCGAGTTGCTGAATCTTTGTCCAGCCCTCGGGAGCGGGCGCAAACCCGAAACCATCGGCGCCAATCGTCGCGTTAGGGTGGATCGTGCAACGCGCGCCAATTTTCACCGCATGACAAATCACGGCATTCGGCTTGATCACGGTATCGTCCCCAATCTGAGCACCCTGACCCACAAATGCGCCTGCGCCAATCCACACTCTATCGCCGAGAAAGACGTTCTCCTCGACATGGGCGCCGGCATCTATTGTGACAGCAGTCCCCAATCGGGCTTTGCTTGAAACAACCGCGCGATCGTGCACAACACCCGCGGCACCGGGATGATTGTCGAATATCTGCGTCGCCTTTGCATACGCGACATAAGGGGTGTCACTAAGCAAAGCGCAGCCGGACCACTGGTCCACCCAGTCTGGGTGAAGAATAACCGCGCCGGCTTGAGTGAGGGATAACTTACTCAAATGGCGCTTCTCGGAGACAAAAGTGAGGTGTTCTGGAGAGGCCTTCTCTAGGGGGGCTAGGGCGTCAATCGGGCGCGCCGGATCACCGCGCAGCTCAAGATTTAAAGCCGTCGCGATTTCCCCGAGCGCGGGCACTGACCTTACTCGGCGCCTAGCTGATTCATCTTGTCAGTGACCTTCGCCGTGATGTTGTAGCCCAAGTCGGCATGAATGACCGCTTGCTGCTGCAACAAGAGACCAATCTGGTCGGTCTCAATGATCTGGCGTAAGACCTCTTGTGCCTGTGGCGCCAGCTCCTGCATCACACCCTGCGCATTTTGTGTCTGCAAGGTCTGAAGCTTCTTCGCGACGTACTCTAAGTCAGACTGCTTGCTGGCCATTTTTTGGCGAGCTGCAAGCTGGTCGTCTTCGCTCATCGCCGCTTGATCACGCTGAAAATCTTTTACTAACTCATCTAACTCGGCGCGCAAGGTATCGAATTGCGCTTTGTCAGACGCAAAATCTTCGTTTTCCTCAAATTCTTGCATTCGCTGTTGCGCCACATCCGTCTGCAAAATCGCTTGCTCCAGNTTGACGACTGCGATCTGACCCTGCGCCACAACCATCGACGGTAACGCCGCCACTAACAGGCCTGCTAGCCACATACGTGCCTTCATCAAAAGATCTCCATTTTTCTAGCCATTACTCTCTAGCGACTATTGTCTAGCCTTTAAAAGCCTCTGCCCAGCGTAAACTGGAAGACTTCCCTTTCATCAATTGCACTGGCGTTAAGCGGTTTCGCCAAGCTAAACGTTAGCGGCCCAAAACCAGACAGCCACGTCACACCAATGCCGACAGAATACCGTAATTCACCTGCATCAATACCAAAACAATTCACCTGATTTTCACGGCAATTTGTATTGAAAACATTACCGACGTCTAAAAATAAAGCGGATCGCAATGAGCTTCTGTCCTTGATAAACGGCATGGGGAACAAGATTTCAGCGCTGCCCTCTACGAGGACGTTACCGCCAAAAGGATCGGGTTCGTTATAGAACTGCTGAATGGGTATCTTGCCCGTATTAGCGTCGATTCCGTAGCCATACCCTCGACCGTCTGGACCGCCCACCTCTGTCGGTTGTCCGTTTTCGTTCACCGCCGTCACGGCTGTATTAGCGGAGTAGACGGAGGGTGGCGTACTGCGAGGGCCGAGCGTATTCGCTTCATAGCCGCGCACAGAGCCAAAGCCCCCCGCGAAAAAGTGCTCATAAAACGGCAATTCACTGGTATCACCNTAGCCATCGCCGTAGCCCAATTCTCCGCGTAAATGCAGCGTAAAATCGCTGAACAAGGGGAAATAGACCTCACCGCGATAACTGAGCTTATAAAACTCGAGATCTGATAACGGCACCGCAATTTCTAGAGAGACCGATTGCGAGGCGCCACGAGTGGCTAATTGCCCTCGGTTTAATGTCGACTGGATCCAACTACCGGTCAAGCTCCAGTTCACGTATTGATTGCCATTAAGGTCGAGAAAACCCTCATTCTCAGGCGGTGACAAAGCCGACAGCGGAATCGTATCAATAGGCTGCAATACCTCCGCGCCCGCGTAAGTGCCGTCCGCTTGCTGTGTAGAGTAAAACCAATAATCGATTTCTGGCGCCAGCCTCGGGCTTGCGGAAATCTCCTGGACCGCATATTGCCCCTCAGTAATTTTGGTATCGGTCACCCCCAGTGAAAATCCTAATCGTTGTGTTTCACTAATGGGATAACCGAAATTCATGCTGCCGCCATAGGTGTCAGTGGTATAGCTGGCAACGTTAATTTCTGACAGATCAGTTTTACGATAAAAGACCGTGAAGCCACGGCTTACACCATCCTCGGTAAAGTAGGGGTTGGTGTAATTGAAGCTGATCACATCCTGGTAACGAGAGGAGTTCAGTGACACGCCAACTCGGCGACCCGTGCCCAGAAAATTATTTTGCTGCAGATTAAGTCCAAGAATCAGTCCCGCATCCTGCGCATAACCGAGGCTGCCACCAATCGATCCGAAGGATTGCTCTTCAACCGAAAAATCGACATCAATGAGATCGTCAGAGCCGGGCACCTCGGTTGTTTCCACCGTTGCGGTCTTGAAAAAACCCAGCCGCTCGAGACGGATACGGGATTGTTCAATCGCCGAGGACGAAGCTGGTGCCGACTCCATTTGCCGCATTTCCCGACGCAAAACATCATCCATCGTGGTGATGTTGCCAGCAAAGTTAACGCGTCGCACATAGGTACGTTTACCCGGGTCGATGAAAAACTTCATGACAACGGTGTTCGCCTCTTCGTCGATATCAGGCATGCCCGTCACTTTGGCAAAGTTATAGCCCTCGTTGCCTAAACGTCTCGTCAAATAATCCTCGGTCGCCGTCACCAGTTGCTGTGAATAGACCTGTTCCGGCTGAACGACTAAAAAGCGATTCAGATCCTCTTCGGGTAAGACGAGGTCACCGCTCAGGCCCACTTCGCTAACAGTGAATTTTCCGCCCTCAGTAACGTTGGCGGTAATGTAGACCTCGTCTTTATTCGGCGACACCGCAACCTGCGTCGAATCAATACTGAATAGCAGATAGCCTCTGTCGAGGTAATAAGACGAGAGTCTCTCTAAATCTGAGGTGAGTTTTTCTTTAGAGTACTTGTCATCGCCCCTGAAAAACGAAAACCATCCCGTTGTTTTCAGCTCAAATAAATCAATCAAATCGTCGTCGGTATACACCTCATTGCCAACAACATTGATGTGCTTAATCGCAGCAACAGTGCCTTCGTTAACATCGATAGCGATCGATACTCGGTTGCGAGGTTCAGCAATGACCTCGGAATCGATCGTCGCATCGTATCTTCCCTGAAGCACATATTGACGCAGCAACTCTAGTTGCATCCCCTCGAGGGTTGACCGCTGAAACACTTGCCCTACCGAAAGCCCCGCTCCCTTCAGTCCATCAAGCAGTGCTTCCGTTTCGATGGCTTTATTGCCGTCGATGGTAATCTCGCTGATGCTGGGTCGCTCTGCCACCACCACCACCAATACGCCTCCGTCTCGTGCGATCGAGATGTCGTCGAAATTACCCGAAGCAAATAGGCTCTTTGCTGCAGCGCGTACGGCGTAGATATCCACGGTGTCGCCGACGCCCACTGGGAGGGCTGCAAAGACACTGCCGGGAGAGATTCGCTGTAATCCCTCTACCCGAATGTCTTGAATCACAAAGGGCTCAGTCTGCGCTAATGCAGATGACCACGGATTCAGTAGCGCCACGAGCACCGCGAACATGGATAGGGTGCGAGATGGGCATCGGTTTAATGTCATGAAGCGCATAATGCCCTAATACAAAGCGAGGATCGCAGGGTCACGCCGACTCTCAATCGATGGCAGATAGGCATCAACCGGGGTCTTTTCGAGGGCGCTATATCGCTGTTCATACCGCTTACTTATAATTTCGACAGATCATTATACAGGGCAAAGACCATGATGCTCATTACTAAAACAAGCCCAATCTGCACGCCGGCCATTTGAACCCGCTCAGGGAGCGGTTTACCTAACAGGGCCTCAAAGCTGTAAAACATCAAATGACCCCCGTCCAGCACCGGAATCGGCAACAGATTCAGCGCCCCCAAAGAAACACTCAGTAATGCCACAAACCCCAGCCAAGCGACCCAACCCGCTTCAGCGGTAGACGCTGCCACCTGAGCGATCGCGATGGGTCCGGACAGATTAGCGGGGGAAATGAGTCCTTGAAGCATTCTGCCCATCGATTTGAAAGTAAACCCGATCAAATCACCGGTGCGCTGAATCGAGGCCCACAAAGCGGTGAGCGGGCCGCGCTCAAAGCGGCGTTGTTGCGCCTCAGGCATGTCAGGAAGCGAGACCGTCATACCCACCGACCCAAAGCGCTGGTTGTCGATCACTCTTTCTCCGGGCACCACCCTGAGCAGTTGTGTCGCACCATGGCGCTGCACNAGCACATCAATCGGCTCCTCAGGACGATCACGAACATACCCCACCCAGTCCATCCACAATGGCATCGCCTGTCCATCAGCCTGCAGAATTAAGTCACCCACCTGAAAACCCGCAGCGACCGCCGCGCTGCCTTCGGTCAGCGCACCCACCAGCGGCAGTACGGGGGGCATTTGGATAGTAATACCCAATGCGGACAACAGATTGGGCTGCTCTTCTCCTGCGAGCCAACGCTTAATAGACACCTCAGAGCGTTGAACCCCTTCTGACTCAGGGAAAGATGCCGATAACCGCAACGTACCGGAGTCACCCAGACGCTCCAGCAGGGCAAAGTTAAGTGCCGCGAGCGTCGGCGTTAGATTATCGTCGATTGACAGGATCTCCTGCCCAGACACCAGCCCTGCGCGGTCTGCTAATGAGCCAGCCGACACTTGGTCGATGAGCGGCACAATCCCCACTTCACCCCGCAAAAAAAGCATCCATAGCACCACAACTGCCAATAGAAAATTGGCGGCCGGGCCCGCCGCCGCAATCGCCATCCGCCGCGCGACCGGCTGGCGATTGTAAGCCCTCGGGAGATCTTCATCGGCAACATTGTCTTCCCGCTCGTCTGCCATTCGAACGTAACCTCCAAGAGGCAATATTGCTATTACATACTCCACCTCGTCACGGCCACGCCAGCGGATCAGAGGTCGCCCAAAACCCACGGAAAAGCGAAGCACTTTGACCCCACTTCTNCGAGCAACCCAAAAATGGCCATACTCGTGAACCGCCACAACGATAGAGAACGTCGCGATTGCGATCAGCACTGTTTGCAGCGTATCTAGCATCACCGCTCCTTTTCTTGTCGCTCGGTGAGTGAGGCGATTTGAGCCACCGTTTCGGCGGCGGCAGAGCGGGCCTCATTATCCAACGCTTGGACCGCATCGAGACTCTGTGGTTCCGAAAAATTGACGGCCTCTAGGGCATTAGCAATCACCACATCGATCTCGGTGAAACGAATTTCACGCGCTAAAAAAGCCGCCACCGCGACCTCATTGGCCGCACTAAAAACACACATTCCGCCCGGTTGCATAATCGCCTGCTTTGCCAGCGCCAAACACGGAAACGCCGTCATATCCGGCGCCTCGAAATCGAGTCGCCCCGTGCTCACCAAATCCAAAGGTGCCACCCCTGCCGCCACGCGATCGGGCCAGCCGAGACAGTAAGCAATTGGCGTGCGCATATCGGGCTGGCCCAATTGCGCCAGTACCGAGCCATCGCAATAACGAATCATGGAGTGAACAATGCTTTGGGGGTGAACCACAATGTCGATTTGATCGGGTGTTCGGTCAAATAACCAGCAGGCCTCCGCAAGTTCGAGCCCCTTGTTCGCCAATGTTGCCGAATCGACAGAAATCTTTTGCCCCATCGCCCAATTGGGGTGAGCGCAGGCCTCGTCAGGCGTCACGTCCATTAGCGAGGCTCTTGTCCGCCCACGGAAAGGCCCCCCAGAAGCGGTCAAAATAATCTTCTCAACGTTAGCCATATGAGAGCGCCCGCTCGCGTCAGTCGGCAAACACTGATGCATCGCGTTGTGCTCACTATCAACCGGTAGAAGCGTGGCACCGCCGCGCTTCACGGCGTCCATGAATAAACCGCCAGCGCTCACCAACGCTTCTTTGTTTGCCAATAGAATCGTCTTACCCGCGCCTGCGGCACTCAAGGTCGCACGCAGTCCTGCAAAACCTACGATCCCTGCTACCACCGTATCAACAAATGACGCTGAGACGAGTTGATCGAGCACGGCTGCTCCACTCGACACCTCAGTGGAGGTCAGATCTTTCAATTTTTCAGCTAGCGCATGGGCCGCCTCTGGATCGCCCATGACAGCATGGTCAGGAACGTGCAGACGGCACAGTCGCTCCATTTCATCNACAGAACGATTGGCAGCCAGCACCACAGGGCGATAACGATCCGGATGTCGCTGGATAACATCCAGTGTCGATGCTCCAATCGACCCGGTGGCACCAAGAACAGCGATACGGCGTACCACTCAGTAACCCACCAATAGCAGTCCTAGCGCGAAAATAGGGGCCGCACCGCAAATACTATCGAGTCGATCCAACAAGCCTCCGTGTCCTGGAAGCAGCGAACCTGAATCTTTCAATCCGACCTCTCGCTTGAGCGCGCTTACCGTTAGGTCGCCGACCACCGAAGCGCCAGCTGTCAGCAGCCCCAACGCGAGAAGCGAACCCAGATCAAGGTGAAGATAGGACGGAGGCAAATTGCGCCACACGATAAAAACCAACGCAGCAACACAGACCATCCCCCCCCAAAATCCCTCCCAAGTTTTTGACGGGCTAATCGCCAAGGCGAGCGCATGCCGACCCAATTGCTTACCCGCAAAGTAGGCGCCAATATCCGCCGTCGCAACCGTTAGCATCATTAAAAACACCATCAGTGGGCCATTCGTCAGCGTGAGGCAGAACGCCACAGCGACCCAAGTCATGGTCAGCATCAGCCACCCCATTAACCCGCGAATCCACCCTCGGCCCCANAGCCACTCCCCCGCGGGGTAGGACTTGAGGGCCAACAGCGTAGCGGACCACAACATAGCCGCACCCGCGAGCCATGGCTGAACAGCGGCTGCAAGCTCAATGTTGCCCGCCGTCACCAGCACCCACAANCCCAAACTCAACACGGGCACGACGACTGCATANGCGGCGCGCGCGAGCACCGACTGGCAGCCGGCCAGTGCAGACCATTCCCACGCCCCGGCGAAGGCGATTAACGCAAACAGCAGAGCCTGAACGGGAAAAGGCGCCAACACCAACACAGCGACAAAAGCGCCGACTATGATCAATGCCGTGATGACGCGTTGCCGAAGCATGTTCCCGCTCCTCCAGTTAACTCAGTAACGGTGCAACAAAGGACGAACACCGAAACGGCGCTCTCTTACCGCATAAGCGGCCAAAGCAAGGTCTAATACTGCCTCATCAAAGTCGGGCCACAACACTTCAGTAAACCAAAACTCCGCATAGGCCAATTGCCAAAGCAAAAAGTTTGAGATACGCGCTTCGCCCGCAGTGCGAATACAAAGGTCAGGATCAGGGATACCGGATGTGCTCAGTCGCTTTGAGATCAGATCCTCATTGATGTCTTCTGGGGCAATTTGCCCGTCAGCCACATCGTGAGCAATCGATCGAACCACATCGGTCACGTCCCAACGCCCGCCGTAATCGAGCGCCAAGGTCAGCACCGCGCGATCGCCCGCCTGTGTTTGCGCCTCTGCTTTCGCGATCAACTTCTGTAAAGCGGGACTAAAACGATCCCGTCGGCCAATCACCCTCAACCGAACACCATCAGACACCAGCTTAGCCACCTCGCTGCGCAGATAGCGAGACAGGAGTGCGAGCAGCCCTCTCACTTCTGGTAGCGGACGGCCCCAGTTTTCACTGGAAAAGACAAAGAGGGTGAGATAGTGGATGTCACGCGATTCGCAAGCCGAGACAATATCGCGCACGACTTCGGCACCCGCTCGGTGCCCTGCCACGCCAAACAACCCCTCACGTCGCGCCCAACGGTTATTACCATCCATAATAATCGCAAGGTGCCTAGGCGTGGATCGAAGCTGTATCTCTGACGCTTTCAATGTCGGTCTCAGCGATCGTTAAATCGCCATCAAATCCGTTTCTTTTTGAGTGAGCGCCGTTTCTACTTTGGCGACATAGTCATCGGTTAATTTTTGGATGACATCGTGTCCTCGACGCTCCTCATCTTCTGAGATGTCTTTTTCCTTCAGCAGCTCCTTCAGCATCGCGAGTGCGTCGCGTCGAGCATTGCGCAAAGACACCCGAGCCGATTCGGCCTCAGCTCTTGATTGTTTGGTATAGCCCTTTCTCGTCTCTTCTGTGAGTATCGGCATCGGTATTCGCATGACTTCGCCCGCAGTCGAGGGGTTCAAACCTAAGTCCGACTTCATAATCGCCCGCTCGATATCTGGCGTAATCGATTTATCAAAAGCCACCACGCTCAATGTCCGAGCGTCTTCGATATTGATATTTGCCAGCTGATTCAGGGGGGTCTCTGCCCCGTAGTACTCAACCCGAATGCTATCCAGCAAACTCGGATGAGCGCGTCCTGTCCGTATCTTGTTAAAGTTATGGGACAGGGCTTCTAGCGCCTTCCCCATTCGGTCATCGGCCTCTTGCTTGATGTCTTCAATCATTTGTGACTATCTCGCTCCGCGCCCGCTACCCGGACTCATTCACCCTGAATAAGGGTCCCTTCATCGCCACCTCTCACAATACTCAGCAGCGCCCCTTTTTGAGCCATATCGAATACTCTGACAGGCATCCCATGATCTCGCACTAGACAGATCGCCGTCAGATCCATTACTCCCAATTTTTTATCCAGCACTTCGTCATAAGTCAGGACATCAAATTTTTCAGCGGTGGGGTCCGAGACCGGGTCAGCGCTGTAAACGCCGTCCACTTTAGTGGCTTTCAGTACGACGTCGGCTTTGACCTCAATGCCTCGGAGGCATGCCGAAGAATCGGTGGTAAACAGCGGATTACCCGTGCCGGCAGCGAAAATGACTACGTCTCCATTGGACAGGGCGCGCAGTGCTTTACGTCTATCATAATGTTCGACAACGCCACTCATCGGGATGGAAGACATCGCCTGAGTGGCAATATTAGATCTTTCTAGCGCGTCTCTCAGCGCCAAGGCATTCATGACGGTCGCGAGCATACCCATATGGTCGCCGGTCACGCGATCGAGCCCTGCCGCATTAAGTGCTGCACCGCGAAACAGATTGCCGCCGCCCACCACCAAGCCAATTTGGACGCCGATACCGACTAGTTGACCAATCTCAAGCGCCAGCTGGTCCAGCACCTTGGGATCGATACCGTAGGCTTCCTGACCCGTAAGTGCTTCGCCACTCAGCTTAAGCAAAATTCGCTTATACAGCTTGTCCGCAGCCATTTCGTGCTTCTCCTCGCCCGCTCAAGCCCAAGACTGACATGCTACCGGAAGACACCGTGTTTTTTCACACAAACATTGGTGATACTTATCAACTCTATNGGAGCGGTCTGGCACCGCTGCCACAAGCTNAATGAGACGGTCTCTCAATTACCGAGCTGCGCAGCGACCTCTGCGGCGAAGTCCACTTTNTCCACTTCGATACCCTCACCGACTTCAAAGCGGCTAAAACCGATAATCTCTGCTCCTGCTGCTGAGACCAACTTACCCACAGTCGTGTCTGGATCTTTCACAAAAGCTTGTTCTGTCAGGCTATTTTCTGACAAAAACTTGCGAATGCGACCGTCGATCATCTTCTCGACAATCTCGGCTGGCTTGCCTGACTCCTGAGCCTGAGCAGCATAAATTTCACGCTCTTTGGCAACTACTTCCTCAGCCATTTGATCTGGCGACACCACCTGAGGGTTCACCGCAGCAACGTGCATCGCGACATCTTTAGCCAATTCGGCATTACCACCTTTCAATGACACAACCACCGCAATGCGGTTATTGCCATGAACATATCCACCCACTACACCGGCACTTGCTTCGTGTACAACAACTCGGCGGACACTGATGTTTTCGCCAATTTTTTGCACCAGGGCCTGCCGAGCTTCTTCAATGTCACCGCCAGCCAGCAGCGTGATGTCATTGTTTCGCTGCTCAAACGCCGTGCCCACCACCGTCTGAACAAAATTGAGAAAATTTTCGTCTCTGGCAACAAAATCAGTCTCGCTGTTGACTTCAACCATCGCTGCCAGACTGCCGTCTGGAGCTGATTGAATCGCCACAATACCCTCGGCCGCGGTTCGACCCGCTTTTTTGGCCGCTTTCATACCGCTCGATTTGCGCAGCGTCTCGATGGCTGCCTCGATATCTCCACTCGCCTCGGCTAACGCTTTTTTGCACTCTAACAACCCCAACCCGGTTCGTTCGCGCAATTCCTTCACTTGAGCAGCAGACATCTCTTCACCTCAATCCATGCCATATCGGCTATTTATTTGTTGAAGAGGGCCCACAATGAGGCCCTCACCTTTCAACCTGTTGAGCGCTCGGCTCAATCGATACTCAAGTCGCGGGGACTTCCGCCTCCGCATCAGGAGCCGCTGGTTCAGCGGGTGCTGCAACGGGGGTATCGATAGCCGCTGGCTCAACGACGGGTGCCGAAGGGGCGTCAGGTGATGCTGCCGATTCAGCACTCGCAGCTGCCTGATCAGGCGAAGCGCCGTCTTCGTCAGCGACCTCCACGAACTCATCAGTCGACACCACCTCACCGCCTTGCGCCTTGCCGGCAATGACAGCATCTGCCACTGCCGCAACGTACAATTTAATGGCGCGGATCGCGTCATCATTTCCAGGGATGACAAAGTCGACGCCGTCGGGGTTACTGTTGGTATCAACAATACCGATCACAGGGATGCCCAGCTTGTTGGCCTCGGTGACTGCGATTCGCTCGTGATCGACATCGACCACGAACAACACGTCCGGCAATCCGGTCATTTCTTTAATGCCGCCGATTGAGCGCTCCAACTTTTCTTTCATGCGGGACCGCATCAGCGCTTCTTTCTTCGTCAGCTTAGCGAAAGTGCCATCACTCTCCTGCTCCTCTAACTCCCGCAGTCGCTTGACTGAGGAACGGATGGTCTTGTAGTTAGTCAGCATGCCGCCCAACCATCTATGACTGACAAAAGGCATGCCGCAGCGGCGGGCCTCCTCCTCGATGATTTTTCCAGCAGCCCTTTTTGTGCCGACAAACATCACCTTGTTCTTATTTTCCGCGAGCCGTTGTACCGACGACAAGGCGTCGTTAAACGCGGGCACGGTGTGCTCGAGGTTAATAATGTGGATTTTATTACGGGCCCCAAAGATATACTGGTCCATCTTGGGGTTCCAAAAACGGGTCTGGTGCCCGAAGTGCGCGCCGGCCTGCAGCAAGTCACGCATACTCACTTGCGTCATAATCGTTCTCTCTGTTTGGGTTACTCTTCCGCCCTTTCTTACGACTCCAACCGAAACATCGGCACCCGGGTTCGCAATGAAGGAAAGGCGTGCTATTTGCCATTATGGCTCTCGCCGAGGATGTCTCAGCGCCGCGCTTTATACCACAGGACCGACAACAGTGAAAGTGGCCCCCATCAAGGGCAAGAGTCGGTTACAATTTAGCTGAGCCCCTAGTCAGACCTTCCCTCTCTACGATGAACGCTGTAAAGCCAAAAACCGAATCAGAGCTTGCCGGCATGCGTGTCGCCGGGCGTTTAGCGGCCGAAGTGCTGGAAATGATTGCACCCAAGGTTCACTCCGGCATGACGACTGGCGAAATTGATCAGATCTGCCATGAGTATATTGTCGACGTTCAGCAAGCCATACCGGCGCCTTTAAACTATAAGGGATTTCCGAAGTCGATCTGCACCTCGGTCAACGAGGTGATATGCCATGGCATCCCCTCCGACAATAAAAAGTTACGCAATGGCGACATCATCAATATTGACGTCACTGTGATTAAGGATGGCTGGCATGGTGATACGAGCATCATGCTCGGCGTTGGCGATGTGGCGCCCCATGCAGAACGCCTAATGCGCACCACGCAGGAATGCCTTTATCAAGCACTAGCGCTGGTCAAGCCCGGTGCAGCACTGGGTGATTTAGGACACGTGATTCAACAGCATGCCGAGTCCAACTATTATTCGGTTGTCAGAGAATATTGCGGGCATGGTATCGGCCAAGTTTTCCACGAGGAGCCACAGGTATTGCATTACGGCAAGCCAGGGACTGGCCTTCGATTGGAATCGGGCATGACGTTTACCGTAGAGCCGATGATCAATGCTGGAAAACGCTATACCAAACTGAATACACGCGACGGCTGGACCGTGACTACCCGGGACGGCCGCCTATCTGCGCAGTGGGAACATACCATCGCAGTCACTGATACTGGCTGTGAGGTCTTTACCCGGAGGCGGGATGAGCAGTTCCCTTTCTGAGGCCAGTCAAGACCATCAACTTCCGCCCCTGTGCACGGAACGTTTCACCGAGGAGGGACCCGTCGAGGTAGTGCGCGAGTACCTCAGTGCGACCCGCGCGACGCTGGCGGCGGCGTTTCACCCCAGCAAACCCATTACCCCCCTGTTACGAGATGCCAGTAACGCGGTCGACATGGCGCTCAGTCAACTGTGGCAGACGCAGGTGGGTGACCCTGCCGACGTTGCCTTAATCGCAGTGGGCGGATACGGGCGCGGGGAGCTCTTTCCGCACTCCGACATCGATATACTGGTCCTAACAGGATCGACTCCTGTCGACGCGGTTACCCTCAAACTCGAGGGTTTCATCACCATGCTGTGGGATATTGGCCTGCAAATCGGGCACAGCGTCAGGACGCTTGCGGAGTGCGCAACGCTGGCCGAAGAAGATCTCACTGTGATCACCACGATGATGGAATCTCGACTGATTGCCGGCGACACCGCTCTTGAGGAAGCGCTCAAGCGCATCACAGACCCTACCAATATGTGGCCTCCCAACGCGTTCATTCGGGGAAAACTCGGTGAGCAGCAGCGCCGCCATGACAAATACAGCAATACGGAATATGCACTCGAACCCAATATCAAACGCTCTCCCGGGGGCTTGAGAGACCTTCAGGTCATCGAATGGATCACGCTGCGTTGTTTCGACTTGGGATTGGAGGACATTGACCAACCGGATTTCTTGAGCCGCATTGAGCTAGATCAACTGAGAGACGGCAAGGAGTTTTTGAGTCAAGTCAGATTTGCACTGCACAGCATGACGGGCCGCGCCGAGGATCGGCTCTTATTCGATCACCAAAAAAAACTGGCTGAGCTTTGGGACGTGGTAGACGGAGACAAACTGGCTGTTGAGCAGTTCATGCAGGTGTATTACCGCTGGATGAAAACGCTCAGTCAGCTCAATGAGCTTCTGATAGAAGTCTTTGAGCACCGGTTATCCGAGGAGCCCGACTCAGAAGTTCGTGTCATCGACGGCGATTTTGAAGTCAGTGACTGTCGTATCCGGGCACGTCACGATGCGGTATTTACTCAAAACCCCAGCAATCTACTTCGGTTATTTGTTTTGATTGGCAATGACCAGCTGGTCGACCGTATCGAACCGAATACACAGCGGCTGTTGCGCCGTGACGCACACCTCATCAATGAGGATTTCCGTGCCTCCACGATCAATCGATCTCTGTTTCTGGAGATATTGGGCGTGCCCCACAATATGACCAAGCAGCTGCGAAGAATGTCTCGCCATGGCGTGTTAGGCCGATATCTGCCTGCATTTGGCCGCATCATTGGGCAAATGCAGTTCGATTTATTCCACGCCTATACCGTGGATGCCCACACCACCGAGGTCATTGCGAATACGCGCCGCTTNATGCGTGCCGACTATACNGACCGCTTCCCAGTCTCGACCCGTATTGCACGCCGGTTGCGCGATCCTCGCTTGCTCTACATCGCCGCCTTGTTTCATGACATTGGTAAAGGCAGGGGGGGCGATCATTCCGAACTGGGCGCAGTCGATGCGACCTATTTTTGTCTAACCCATGGGCTGTCAACCTCAGATGCCGACCTCGTCACCTGGCTCGTCCAAAATCACCTACTGATGAGCCAAATCGCACAAAAACGAGACATATCAGATCCTGAGGAAATTCAACGGTTCGCTGAAACGGTTGCCGACCAGGAACGATTGGACTATCTCTATACGCTNACNGTAGCTGACATTGCCGGCACCAACCCTGAGTTGTGGAATGCNTGGCGCTCTTCCTTGATGCGCCAACTGTATACGGAGACGAGTCGAGCGCTGTCGCGGGGATTGCAGAATCCACTGGGGCGAGAGCAAGTCATTGAAGACACCAAACAGGCGGCTACCGAAGCGCTCGAATACCGAGGCTTTCTGCCCGAGGAACTCTTAAGTGCTTGGTCCACCCGCGGGGATGATTACTTTTTACGCGAGCGCCCCGAAGACATTGCTTGGCACACCGAAGCCATCGCTGATCATGACGTTAAAAGTGGCGCCCTCGTATTGGTCAGGCAGGCCAGCGATTCACCTATTGCCAATGCGACACAGATTTTTGTCCATACGGTGGACGCGCCGGATACCTTTGCCCGGATCTGTGCCGCATTAGAGTCATTGGACTACAGCATCCATGATGCCCGTATCTACAGCGATACCGATGGCAGTACGTTGGATACTTTCTTCGTATTAAAAAATAATGGTTCAACCCTTGATGCTCACCCTGACAACGCTGTCGAAATCAAACAAGCGATCCAGCATAGCCTGCATCACGCCACGCTAAGGACGATTTCCCGACACACACCCAGAACAGCCAAAGCATTTACCATTCCCACGACGGTTGATTTTTCGCAGGACGATTCGGGTGAATTGACGATTTTAGAAGTCACCACGGCAGACAGACCGGGGCTTATGGCAAGGCTGGGTTCGGTAATGTCCCGTTATGCGGTGTCCATACAGGGCGCAAAAATCCAGACGCTGGGTGAACGCGTCGAAGATACCTTTTTTCTGGCCGATGCAGCAGGGGGCCAGCTGACCGATGCAACCCTAGTCGAACAACTCAAAAATGACCTGATCGCCGAGCTGGATGGTTTGACGCGAGAGCCCGACAAGTTGCCTTCCGGGCACGACATTTGAACGCGGGACTCGCACTGCTCCAGCCGTATCCGTTTGAGCGACTGGCGACGCTACTCCGCCACTCAGAGCCCGCCCTCAATCCAGTCATTCCGCTGACCGTGGGGGAGCCTCAGCATCCACCACCTGATGGCGCTGTCGCGCTCTTGCAGGAGCACGCGCTGCTGGTCGCAAAATATCCGGCGACCCAAGGGCGAGCGCAGTTGAGAGCCGCCATCGCACAGTGGCTGGCAAAACGCTTCGGGTTGTCATCGGTTGATCCCGAGCACCACGTTCTGCCGCTCAATGGCACTCGGGAGGGCTTATTTGCGCTCGCGCAAGCGGTGGTCAGCTCTCAACAGGCGGGGGCCGTCATTTGCCCTAACCCGTTTTATCAAATCTATGAAGGCGCCGCGCTACTCGCGGGCTCGCAGCCACTGTTGCTTAATTGCGATGAGCACAATGGCTTTCTGCCAGATATTGATCTGGTTACGTCCGCGCAGTGGCAAAGCTGCCAACTGGTGTACTTATGCACTCCCGGTAATCCGGGGGGGGCCGTCATGTCTAGCCATCAATTACAGCGGCTAATTACGCTCGCCCATGAGCACAACTTTTTAATTGCCAGTGACGAATGCTATAGCGAAATCTACCCGGATGAAGCGGCTCCCCCCACGGGGCTGCTAGAAGCTGCCGCTGCCATGGGCAATACCGAATTTCGACATTGCCTGTGTTTTCACAGTTTATCTAAGCGCTCCAATTTGCCCGGCCTGCGGTCGGGTTTTGTCGCGGGAGATCCCGACTGGATCGGGCGTTTTCGTCGTTATCGAACCTATCATGGGTGTGCCATGCCACTACATCATCAGATTGCCAGTGAATGGGCTTGGGGTGACGAAGCGCATGTCGTAGCCAATCGTGCGCGATATCGGCAAAAATTTGAAGCCGTCGCACCCATTCTGTCTGCTGTCCTACCCACACCCAAACCCGATGCAGGCTTTTACCTGTGGCCGCAAACGCCGGTTGATGACGAACGCTTTGCCCAGAAGGTCTATGAGAGAGCCGGCGTTAGCCTGTTACCGGGCAGCTATCTCGCGCGCGAAACAACGGCAGGAAACCCAGGCGCCATGCGTGTCCGGATCGCTTTGGTTGCCGAACTGTCGCAGTGCGTCGAGGCAGCAGAGCGTATTGCTGACTGCCTACGTCAAGGTTGGTAGGACGGTTATCGTGGCAAACATGAGCAAAGCAGAGCGCATCTCGTACATCGGCGAGCGACTGCAATCATTGTATCCCGAGACCCCCGTTCCCCTCGATCATCAGGACCCGTACACACTACTGATTGCTGTTTTACTGAGCGCACAATGCACTGATGAGCGAGTGAACCAAGTGACACCCGCACTGTTCGAGCAAGCCGACTCACCGGACCGGATGGTCTCGTTGTCGGTAGAGGCCATCCGCGCGATCATCCGCCCCTGCGGGCTTTCCCCTCAAAAATCAAAAGCCATTCATCGTCTCAGCCAAATATTACTCGACCTCTACGATGGCGAGGTGCCGGCCGACATGGCAGCGCTTGAGCAGCTCCCCGGTGTGGGCCACAAAACTGCCAGCGTTGTGATGGCACAAGCATTCGGTTTACCTACTTTTCCCGTGGACACTCATATTCACCGACTCGCTCAGCGCTGGGGACTCACACGCGGTCGCAATGTCGTGGAGACTGAACGAGACCTAAAACGTGCCTTCCCGATCGAATGTTGGAACGCATTGCATCTACAAATTATTTTTTATGGTCGGGAGTACTGTACCGCGCGGGGTTGTGATGGTCGTGTCTGCGAGATTTGTCGGACCTGCTACCCAGCGAGAAAGCACCCTAAGCAATGCAACAAAGCGTGAATCTAAAAGCCATTCTGCGCCGATTCTGCTAATCTTTGGTGGCACCGGGTTGCTGAGCGTGACTGAAATAGCGTCCTTGCAGCGCCCATCCACCAAGCCAAAGACCTTCACCATGACGATAACGCCAACGATTTATGGAATCGCCAATTGCGACACCGTCCGCAAGGCACGAAAATGGCTTGATGCGCACCAGATTGCCTATGATTTCGTCGACGTCCGAGAACAATTGCCGTCGCCGTCTAAGGTGTCGCTGTGGCTCGAAAAAGTCGGTGTCGAACAACTCGTCAACCGACGCAGTACCACGTGGAGAAATCTAGCCGATTCAGCACGGAAAGCGCTCGAGGATGGTGCTGCACAGCAAATATTACTGGATCATCCGACCTTGATAAAACGCCCAGTTCTTGAGCTGGGGAGCGAGGTCATAGTGGGGTTTTCGGCTGATCGCTATCAGCAACACTTTAACGTTTGAGGAGTCATTATCGTGGGCGCATTACATGGATTTGGTCTGGGGATCGCCTCTGAAAACGCAGCCGGGGACACGCTTGACGTCTTTTACCCTCAACCGTTGAGCACTGTAACGGGGCCGCTCTGTGACGGATTGACCGATGTTGCGGGTCGTTTAGACAGCACGCAACTGCGCGAACTCGCCACAATGATGCACAAAATGGGCGAGAACGCATTGGGCGACTTGGCGACCCGACTGGCTGAGTCGGATCGGCCCATCGTGGCTGCGTTGCTCGCCGATAATCACCCCGCGAGCTCGGTTGAGGAGGCCTATCTCAAACTGCATCTCCTGTCGCATCGGCTGGTCAAACCACACCAGACTGACCTGACGGGACTCTTTGGCTTATTACCCAATGTCGCCTGGACTGATGAAGGGCCCGTCGATCTCACTGAGTTACCGCAGCGACAGCTGGATGCTCGGCTACGAGGCACCGTCCTTGAAGTCTCCAGCGTGGACAAGTTTCCCAAAATGACCAATTACGTTGTGCCAGCTGGCGTGCGCATCGCCCACACAGCAAGAGTTCGGCTTGGCGCCTATCTGGGAGAGGGGACCACCGTGATGCATGAGGGGTTCATTAATTTTAATGCGGGCACTGAAGGTCCCGGTATGATTGAGGGGCGTATTGCAGCCGGGGTCTGGGTAGGGACAGGCTCCGATCTTGGAGGGGGCTGTTCTACTATGGGAACGCTTTCAGGCGGCGGCGATATCATTATCTCCGTCGGTCGCGAGTGTCTTATAGGGGCGAATGCTGGACTGGGTATTCCTTTAGGAGACCGTTGCACGATTGAAGCGGGACTCTTTGTTACTGCGGGTACCAAAGTCAGTCTGTTAGATGAATCGGGGAACGTGGTCGATATCGTTTCGGCGCGCACGTTGGCGGGCCGGCCCGATCTTTTGTTTCGGCGCCATTCAACCACCGGAGCGGTGCAATGTCTGACCAATCAGTCTGCCATTGCATTAAATGAGATGTTGCATGTCAATAATTGATCCTAACGACCCAACGCTCGCGCTGACGAGAGCCTTAATCGCGCGTCCATCCGTCACACCCGACGATGCGGGTTGTCAGCAGTTAATGATGGATCGACTCAGCGCAGCGGGTTTTATCTGCGAACCCATGCGCTTTGCCGAAGTCGACAATTTTTGGGCGACGCGAGGAACCCAAGGTCCCCTGCTCGTCTTCGCCGGCCATACCGACGTAGTCCCACCGGGCGACCAGTCGGCGTGGCAATCGGACCCTTTCCACGCGACCGAGGTGGGAACAGACCTAGTCGGTCGTGGCGCTGCCGACATGAAGGCCAGCTTGGCCGCAATGGTAGTAGCCTGCGAGCAGTTTGCCGCAGAACACCCTCACCACAGCGGTCGAATCGGCTTTTTGATTACATCAGATGAAGAAGGTCCGGCCAAAAACGGAACTATCAAGGTGATCGACACACTGACCAAGCGGGGCGAGCAAATAGACTGGTGCATTGTGGGTGAGCCCTCCAGCACGCGACAGCTTGGTGACCTCGTGAAAAATGGGCGAAGAGGATCCCTTAACGGGACGCTTGTCATTCACGGCACTCAGGGACACATTGCCTATCCGCACCTAGCCGACAACCCGATACACCGGGCATTGCCAGCATTGCATGCACTGGCAACCGAGCAATGGGATAACGGCAATACGTTTTTCGATCCCACTGCCTTGCAAATCTCAACGGTTAAATCAGGTCATGGCGTCACTAACGTGATCCCCGCGAGCATCGAGGTCATCTTTAACCTGCGATTCAGCACCGAAATCACCGCTAAGGACATTAAGAGTCGATGCGAATCGATTCTTCAACACCACGGACTGCACTACGATCTGACGTGGTCACTGAGCGGAGAGCCTTTCTTAACCGAGCCAGGCGCACTGCTTGATGCGATTAAAGACAGTATTCAGGCGGTGACCGGGCTTGATCCTGAAGTCTCGACCGGCGGGGGCACGTCTGACGGCCGGTTCATCGCACCCACCGGCGCGCAGGTGGTCGAGTTGGGGCACATCAATAGCACCATCCACCAGTGCAATGAGCGCGTCAGCATGGCAGATATCCCAACCCTCACTGCCCTCTATCTGGCAATACTCAAACGCCTTTTACCTGATGAGTGACCGCTCTAACGCTTGGTCGACGCTCGCTCACTGAGCCACTGTGCTGGTTGCATTAGCGCAAGCTGCAGACCTTGGTCTTGCCAGCTTGATTGCTCGACATAGGTCCACGTTTCCGTTAACGCCTGCAGTCCGGCACCCAAAGCACTCTGGGCTGACGTGGCCGGGGACAAGATCGTCATGCCGATACTTTCCGGTGGCGACATCACCGCCCTCGCGGCTGCGGCACTCATGACAACGCTCTCAACAAAACCTCTGGTGTGATCCAAAGTCACTTCTAATGACGGCACTGCCAACGACACTTCTCCTCCCGTTCCGAGTGGCGCAGGATGATGTCTTGCGTCCCAAGGCGGCAGCACCAATACCACCTCTTCAACCGGACTGCGCTGTCGCAACAAATCAGACAGCAAACCCGCTCCAATAATGGTACCCGGATCGGCATCGTGCCATTCCGGCTCTAAATCGCCTGATTGACCAGTGGAGGTTTGCTCGTTCACCGCCGCCCTGAGGCCCTCTGCTGCCGCGAGCCCCCCGCAAAATACCTGCCGAGTGTGTCGATGGGACCGAACGGCACCCACGGCAACGTCTATGGCGAGGTGTTCAATGCCAATCCAAATGCAACTCGCTATCGTCAACGCTACCGCTCCTCTGCACTACTGCGCTATCTCAGCGCTATCTCAGCGCTATCTGACACGGTGTCCTACTGGCTCTCTCTGCTGGTTCTTCTCTGCCGCGACACGCGCCCTGCTATGGCTGCAGCGGCGGCGGTTGTCTCACTCAGCCGCCACGAACATGGCGAACAAACACATCAAACCTCACTGACTTGCCGGATAAGGCGAAAGACGCTTTTCGCTTTCCCAACACTGGCGCCTTTAATGGGCGTTTGACCACAATACGATCAACGGCCTGCTGCCAAGCCCAGTTCATTAACGACTCTCCCCCGTCATTGGACGCCGATAAGTACTGCAACATCATCGCCTCTTTTTTAACCGCCGCTGCCTTTTTGCGCTCGGGAAACATGGGGTCCATATAAATTACGGTTGCGGCACCCAAGGACTGCGCTTCACTCTTACCGACATGAACCGTCATTCGCTCCGCCGCATCACGAACGCCATCATAACGACTCACTTGGGCGCACAAAATCGCGTCATGTAACAACCAGGCCAGCGCAGGAGTTTGCTCACACAAGGTTACTCGACACCCTAAATCGGCGAGCACAAACGCATCTCGCCCTAAACCGCCCGTGGCATCGAACACAACAGGATGTCGATCACTCTTGACACCAACCGCCCTACCCAATAGCTCATTTTGGCCACCATGACGTCGATGTAACATCGCCGCTGAATCGTACCGTATTGCTACTTTGAGCCCTGCTGTTTCCAGCCATGCGCTTGTTTCACCCACGATCAGCTCAATCTCGTCTGACCTCAATGCTGGGTTATAAGGCAAAGCCAGTTGCGCTGCTGCCTCTTGTGCACGCAGCGGTGATTCGCCAAGCACTGGCCTCACAACAAGCTGCTTTACGGTGTGGTCTGAAAGCTGAGGGGGGGGAATTTGCATTCAATGGGGGGCCATGCTTGACTACGCGCCCGTGTATCTTAATCGTTATATGACCTCACTGAGTATCGTTTTTAGCCATCGGCCTCTTTGTCTGCTGGCGGCGATCCTCTTGTGGCTACCCGGCTGCGAGACGTTGGACCGCTATGACATCACCATGAATGAGGTACCGGTTTACCGAGCCGCCTCCGTCGCGACAGTGTCTGGCGTAGAGGACACAGCATTAGCACAGTGTCTTCAACAAACCCTCAACGATGCCAAAGCGACTACTTTGACTGACTTAACATCGCTTAATTGCAGTCACGGGGGCATTACGACGCTGGCCGGACTAGCGCAATTTACGGGACTTAAATCATTAAAGCTCAGCGGCAATCACATCCGCAATCTGTTGGTACTGGAAAGACTCGTCAAGCTCGAGGCACTTTGGCTCGATAACAACAAAGTAATCGATCCGATTCCTGTGTTACGCATGGTCAACATTCGCCAGCTTGATCTCTCCGCTAACCCGTCACTACAGTGCCCTGAACGGACTGAAATGCGTCCACAACTGGCCATCACCCTGCCGGAGCACTGTCGATCCTCATGACCTATTGGCTCTACAGAACACTCGCGCTGCTGCCACTCCCGATGAAATATGGTTTATCGAGTATGGCTGCATGGTTACTGGGCACCGTTTTTCGTTACCGCGCCCGCGTCGTAGCTAACAATTTACGCAACGCCTTCCCAGAACAAAGTGAGCAATGGCGCAAAGCCGTAGCCCAGCGTTTTTATCGACAGTTTACCGATGTCACGATGGAGATCCTTCACACATCGCGGATGAGCCTTGATGATTTCGCAAAAAGAGTCACGGTAGGGGGGATCGATGAGTTAGACCGCCTCTCTGNGAATCGAACTCGATCCGTCATCGTATTGACCATTCACCAAGGCAATTGGGAATGGATGATGCACGCTGCCAATGCCCATACCGGCATTGCGATCGACCCCGTCTATCGACGCCTTCATAGCCCGGGAGCAGATCGATTTGCTTACGAAGCCAGAAGCCAGTTTGGTGGGCAACCCATTCTCATGGAGAGGGTGGCGAGAAATGTTTTAAAGCACCGCAGGCGCTGCCGCGCACTGGTGCTAGTCGCCGACCAATCTCCGGGACAACGCGATAATATTTACTGGACACAATGGCTTAATCAACCGACCGCTTTCTTTACGGGACCGGCAACCATCGCCCAACTGACCAAATTCCCGGTCATGTTTGCTCGCTGTCGACGGGAGTCGCGCGGGCATTATCACCTGCAACTCATGCCGATAACGGAAACACCTGAACAGGCAACGCCCGAAGAGATCATCGAAGCTTATGCTCGCGTTGCGGAGGAATCGATCCAGGCGGAACCCGAGAGCTTTTTGTGGTCCAACCGTCGCTGGAAACACCAACCGCCCGATGACTTCGCCTGACAACTACGCGCTGGCAGCAGTCTCCGGCACCCTATTTCCGCAATCAACATCAACCCACTTAAAGCCGCTTTCTTGCGTCGCATGAATAATCGTACAGTGCGCTCGATCTGACCAGCCCGCTAGCATGGCATCAGCCAGCTCCGGGCGATTATTTTGTTGACTCAAATGCGCAACAAACAATAATTTAAGGTTGGTGGTGTCAGCACAATCAAGAAACTGCCTCGCTTGGGCGTTCGCTAAGTGCCCAAAGTCGCCCCCCACTCGGGTTTTGATCGAGCGCGGATACGGGCCTCTCATCAACATATCAGGGTCATGATTGAACTCTAAAACTAAGGCGTCACAGCGCGCAAAAGCTTTTAGCACGTGCGGAGTGATACTGCCCAAATCAGTCAGAATCCCCAGTTTTACATGGTCATGCTGCAGGCAGTACTGCACTGGTTCGCGCGCATCATGTGGCACGGGTTCCGCCGCTACCTGCAAATCACCCAGGTCAAAACGATCACCAGGCCGGATGAGCACACGACGGGTGAGACTCGTAAATTGGCGACTGGATGCAGTACCTGCAGTGAGGAAAACGGGGAGATCGTAGGCTCTAGCAAGCGCGCTAACACCGCGGCTATGATCCCCATGCTCATGGGTTACCAAAATCGCGTCAATATCGTTTCCGGTGATCTGCTGCGAGGCAAGACGTAGCTCCATTTCTTTGCGAGGCAAGCCACAGTCTATCAGCACAAGCGTCTCACCCGTGTCGACCAACGTCGCGTTCCCTTTGCTACCGCTGCCGAGGGACGCGATCCGCATTAAGTGATATTGCCTCGCAAGATCGTAAGGAGCGCTTGCTGGTCTCGTCGATCAACCTCCTCCCCCTCAGGTCCATGCAATGTGATAAGCACTGCATCTGCATCGACACGATCAAGCCTTATTTGATATCGATGCCCAGCCAAGGGGTGCTCTTCCTCCCCACCCCAAAGCCAATCGAACCAGCCACTCTCATCTTCGTCTTCAGGTCCAATAAACGTGACATAAAGAATTCCCTGGCTTCGATC
>JGI26246J51724_1000157_pt1 | contig 33429 bp, 35 predicted proteins | sample SaaInlLV_10m_DNA_FD_51724 | JGI IMG/M metagenome (IMG submission 51724) | reverse complement strand
TCTGAAATCTTACAAATTGTTTCAATCAGTAGTTTTTTTTGAGCAGCCCCTTGTTTTTTCGCATGTTTCACGTTTCCCTTTGGCGTAACCGAAGGACATCANCATGGAGCAGCGCTTTACCGATCCCAATGCCATGACGCAGGCGGGGCTAAATTTGATTCAACAAGCGCTGTCGATCTATAACAAAGATCTTGAGCTTGCTTTGTGCAATCAACGCCACGGGGAAATGTTTAACCTTCCTAAATCCCTAACAACACCGGGCGCTAAATTTGAAGACACGATCCGCTATTTGGTTGAAAGCGGAGAATATGGTGATGTTGAAAATGCGGAAGCCTTTATTCAGGAAAAGGTTGATATCGCAAAGGCCTTCGAGCCGCATTACGTAGAACGTATCCGCGCCAATGGGCAAGTGATCAGCATCGAAGGCGCCCCTTTGCCGCAAGGCGGTTGGGTCACCGTCTACACCGACATAACCCAAACAAAAAAACAAGAAAACTTATTGCGCCTGCGCTCTGAAGAGCTTTCAGACCAGCTTTTATCCTATTCAGAGGAACTGGCCGCGAAAAATCGGCAATTAGAGTCCAGTATCGCAGCGCTCGAGGAAGCCAAGCGCGAACTTACAGAAATCGAATCGCGCACTCGCCTGACAAGCGAAATGATTCCGGCCCATGTGGCGCATGTGGATCGCCAGGGGCGCTATCGGTATTCCAATCGGCGTCTATCTATGGTGTTGCCGGACAGACCGAATGACATTATTGGCCGGCCTATTTCCGAGGTGCTCGGCGCGCCCACCTATAACCAAATTTCGCCAAAATTACGCGAAGCGTTTTTGGGAACTCCAAGCGTGCTGGAATTCACCGATGATCTCAGCGCCAGGCGCATTCGCGTGGCCTTCACGCCTGATGTAAAAGAAACGGGCATCGAAGGCGCTTATATCCTGTCGATGGATATCACCGAGGAAACGCAAGCGCGCAACGCCTTGCAACAGGTCGCCAAACGCGAACTTGCCGCTCAGCTGACCAGCGGTTTGGCGCATGATTTTGCAAACCTCCTTACCATTATTTTGGGCGCACAAAGTCGGCTCACCAGCCGCGTGCATGATGCAGAATCACTGGCCTTGATCGAGGCCACCAAAACTGCGGCAACCCGCGGCGGAAGCCTGCTGAACACGATTGGCGACATGACAGGAACCCGCAATTTAAACCCGACACCAACGCATATTGAGGCGCTTCTTGAAAAACTGCTTCCATTGGCTGAGGCTGCGCTGCCCAAAAGCATCATTTTGAAAATCCACAACACAGTGCCGGATGAAGCGTATTTTCTTGATTCTGGGATGCTTCAGGATGCGCTGCTCAATCTAATTCTAAATGCCAAAGACGCTTGTGGCGCGGGAGGGCGGATCAAGCTTTCAATCCGCCCTGTGGCGGATATCTGGCTCGATTTTATCGTCACGGATTCAGGATCTGGATTTAGCGCAAAAGCCTTAAAGCACGCCTTAGACCCGTTTTACACGACCAAAGGCCTTGATGGGAACGGGCTTGGTCTGACCATGGTTTATGATGCCGCCAAGCTCGCCGGGGGTGATTTGCGGCTTAGCAATAGCTTTTCTGGTGCCCGTGCACAATTGCGCTTACCGCTGCGAAAAGTGCCCGCAATGCCCCATAAAGCGATGGTCTTGATTGTTGAAGATGATCCCAGTTTGCGAAAAGATATGCGCGTCATGCTGACGGATCTTGGGCATTTGGTAATTGAAGCCAGCTCGGTCAGCGAAGCCTTAGACCTGTGCCAAAACTTGCCCGATATTGCGCTGATTTTATGCGATTTAAACCTTGAGGGTGATGAAAACGGCACCGCGCTTGCCAAAGCGCGCCCGCACCCATCGGCTGAATTGATTTTCATGACATCGCTGCCGATTGCAGATCCATTGCATCAAGATGCTTTGACTTTAGCGCCCGTTTTGTCCAAACCGTTTTCACAACGCACCCTTGAAACGATTTTATCCGGCGGGCCCTCTTTATGACTCTTCCTTTGGTGTCTATTCTCGATGATGAACCTGAAATCAGAGCCATGTTGGTCAAAGCCTTAGAGGATGCCGGGTTTCGCACCATTAGTTTTTCGCGCGCCACCGAATTTGAAGCCGCGCTGAAAACGGCCACACCCGATGTCTGTTTGGTAGATCTCAGCCTGCCTGACCGCGACGGGTTAACGCTGGTGCATCGCTTGGCGCTTGAAAAAGGGGCGGTGGTGATCATTATTTCTGGGCGCGCGCAGGTTCAAGATCGGGTTACAGGTTTAGAGTTGGGCGCGGATGATTACATCATCAAGCCGTTCGATCCGGCCGAAGTGGTGGCGCGCATTCGCGCCCGCCTGCGCCAAGATCGCACCGGCGCGCATACAGGTACCAGCGCCTATTTTTCAACTTGGGTGGCGCATTTCGATCGCTATAGTCTGGAAGATGAAAATGGGCTTGAAACCCCCTTTTCACACGCTGAATCCGAAGTGTTACGAATGTTTTTACAAAGCCCCAAGCGCTTGATAAGCCGCGCCCAAATGCAGGAAACGCTGGGCGGCGGGGCCAGTGAAAGTTTCGATCGGGCGATGGATGTTCGGATCTCGCGATTGCGCACAAAATTGCGTGAAGACCCAAAAAACCCGCAGCTGATCAAAACCATTTACGGGGCCGGATATATTTTTTTAAGCGATGTCAAATGGGTGACGCAGAGCCCCAAGCCCGCTTAACGCAAAATCGGCGGCTTGGCGGGGTCGCGGCCCGGCGCTGATGGGTTTTGCGCCACCGCTGGCTCTGGCTGCGGTAAATCAAACCTAAGCCCATGCGCCGATAAGGTTTTATACACTTTATCCTCTGAGGTGAAAAACCCCACATCGATGCTGCCCGCCTCGATACCAGAAAAGGTCAGCGCCTCTTGCGCCGCCGTTGTCAGCGCTGGCTCGGCCCCGGCAACCGCGTCAATAAACGCCAAAAGATGGCCCCTTTGATCCCCCGCATAGGTCACAGAGGTCAGCCAAACCTGTTTCACCAGACCCGCCGCAGACACCAATTTGCTATCCAAACTTTCCAAGACCGCTTGCGGAATATCGGAGGGCGTATAAAACGCCATAGGCTGCAGCGAGACTTCCTCGGCTGTTTGCGCCAATGTTTGCGACAACCAGCCAATCGCCTCGGGCGGCAAAAGCATTTGCGAGGGGGCCACGTCTAAATTCACCCCAAGGCCAAGCTTTTGGTCCACCAGCATCGCGATAACCGCGCGCCCGGAAAGCGCCACATAGGGCGAAATTTGGCCGGTAAATTCTGACAGCCGGTCTTCACGGTCAAAAACCAAAACATAAGAATGCTCTTGCAGATCGAAAATCTCTGGCTCTACCGCTTCTCCAACCGGCGGCTGCGTCAGCAGCAAAAACAATTCGGCATCCGCCAGCCGCTCATAAAAGCCCAATCGCGCCGCATCTTGGTCAGATGCAGATTGCATCTTGGCATGCGCCCGATCAAGCGGCGTTTCAACGCTCATCGCATCAGCTCCTTCACGCGCCGCTGCAACTCGGGCAGCAGATCGGCTTCAAACCACAGGTTTTTCTTGAGCCACGCATTATTGCGCCAGGACGGGTGCGGCAAGGGTAAAATTGCCGGTAGGTCGCGGCGCCACTGCGCCATCACCTGCCCCAAACTGGCCTTGGTGTTCAAATGCCATTTCTGCGCATAGCCCCCCACCAGAAGCTGCAGTTCGAGGTTTGGATAACGGGCAAGCATTTGCGCGCGCCACGTGGCCGCGCAGATTTTGGGCGGTGGCAAATCGGCGCCTTGCGCGGAATAGCCCGGAAAGCAAAACGCCATTGGTAAAATCGCAATACGCTCTGGATCATAAAATTGGTCGGGCGCAAGCCCCATCCACGCCCGCAATCGATCACCCGAGGGATCGCTAAACGGAACGCCCGAGCGATGCACCCGCGCGCCCGGCGCCTGCCCTGCGATTAAAATTTTCGCGCGCGGATTGCCCTGAAAAACCGGCCTTGGCTGATGCGCATTTTGCGTTGCGGCGAATTGATCTGCGCAAAGCCTGCACTCAAGCAGCGCCTCAATTTTGAAATCTTCCGTGTGTTTAGCCATGCTGTGTTGTAATTTGCAGCGCCGCGAAAGGCCAGTTTGAAAAAGGCGTTAGGCGGGCTTGCAACCGGCGGGCTGGTGGGCAGCAGCAGCGGCGCGCAAGCGCCGGGCGGGATGAAGGTAAATATTTACAATCAAGCCTCGCATACAGAGGTCGAGTCGCGCCCCAGCGCCGATGGCCAAGGCTTGGAGATCACCATTTTGGATGTGGTAAAGGGTGGAATAATGGCGGGGCAATTGGATCGCCCGATGCGTCAGCATTTCGGGGCCAGTCCAAAACCGCAGGGCGGCTAAACCGGCTGCCCCCCAATTATATACAAATAGGCTTGCGCATCATTATTGTAATAAGGCGTATTATAGTCTTTGCGCCGGATCTGCCCCCCTGGCATTTGCAGCTGCATCCAATTCAGAACTTGCACATGCGTATCCGCGCCGCGTTTGATCAGATTAAATTGAATATACGCATGGATATCGCTGGAATGGCCCGTGCCCAGAAACGCGCGGCCCCAGCTTTTCACGCCTTCGGAAATATTTTCATCGCATTTCACGCGGGTTTCGGATTCTTCGACAATTGTCGCGCCAAGCTTAGCGCAATGAACAGCAAAGGTTTCGGATAGCGATTTTCGGCTTTTGTTTTTAAAAATAGCCTCGGGCCAACCGGACGGCGTAATGGCCAAAGGTTCGATTACCTCTTTTTCCTCGCAACCCATTAATGCGCAAAGCGCCAAGATGAAAATATACCGCATAAACCAACACTCGTTAAAAACGCATCAGTTAAAGCAAAGAATAATGGCCGTTTTAGGGCAGGGCAAACCGGCGCTTTGATATTAGCGCGCCTGAACACAGCGCACTGGGCCGTGAGTTTGCGCATTGCTGATTGGCAGAACCGCGCTAACTCGCCTCAAACATCAAAGCGAGAACCACAGTAACTCAGCCACATTTGGAATAGCCGCAACTGGCGCAGGTCATGCAGCCTTCCACCATGCGCAAATCATATTGCCCACAGCTGGAACAGGCTTTGCCCTTGCCCGAGGCCCCTGCCGGCATCACGGCCTGCGGATCTTGCTTGAGCCCCAGCCCTTCGCCTTCCAAAAATCCGATCGCCACCATATGGGTTTCCAAAACGCCGCCAATCGCCGCCAGAATCGAGGGGATATATTTGCCCTTGATCCAGGCGCCGCCGCGCGGATCAAACACGGCCTTCAGCTCTTCCACCACGAAAGACACATCGCCCCCGCGCCGGAACACGGCGGAAATCATCCGCGTCAGCGCCACCGTCCATGCAAAATGCTCCATGTTTTTCGAATTGATGAACACTTCAAACGGGCGCCGGTGACCATTCACCACCACATCATTCACCGTGAGATAAATCGCATGCTCGCTATCGGGCCATTTCAGCTTATAGGTCTGCCCTTCTAAGGCCTGCGGGCGGTCCAGCGGCTCGGACATATAGATCACCTCGGCGCCCTGATCGGTTTCGGGCGTGGTCTCGCTGCTTTCAGACACGCTTAGCACCGAGCCGGTCACCGCGTTGGGTCGATAGGTCGTGCAGCCTTTACAGCCGCTTTCATAGGCGGCGCTATAGACTTCTTTGAACGCCTCAAAGCTGATATCTTCGGGGCAATTGATGGTTTTCGAGATTGAGCTATCCACCCATTTTTGCGCCGCCGCCTGCATTTTTACGTGATCTTTTGGGGCAAGGGTTTGCGCGTTGACAAAATAATCGGGCAGATCGGCATCACCGAATTTATCGCGCCACATTTGAACGGCGTAATCCACAACTTCTTCTTCGCTGCGCGATCCGTCTTTTTGCAGCACTTTGCGCGTATAGGCATAGGCGAAAACCGGCTCAATCCCCGAACTGACATTGCCGGCATAAAGGCTAATAGTGCCGGTTGGGGCGATGGATGTGAGCAAAGCGTTTCTAATGCCATGCGTTGCAATTTCGGCGCGCACATCCTCATCCATTCCCTGCATCGCGCCCGAGGCCAGATAAGGATCTGCCTCAAAGAGCGGAAACGCGCCCTTTTCCTTGGCCAATTGCACCGAGGCCAGATAGGCGGCGCGCGCGATCGCGTGCAACCAATCTTCGGTTTGCCGCGCCGCTGCCTCGGAGCCATAGCGCAAGCCAAGCATCAATAACGCATCGGCCAAGCCGGTCACCCCAAGCCCGATCCGGCGCTTATTGCGCGCCTCAAGCGCCTGCGCCTCAAGCGGAAAATTTGAGGCATCCACCACATTATCCATCATCCGCACAGCGGTTGCCACCAGATCCTGAAGCGCCGCCGCGCTTAATTGCGCGCCGCGTTCAAAGGGCGCCTCTACCAGGCGCGCCAGATTGATCGAGCCCAGCAAACAGGCCCCATAGGGTGGTAAAGGTTGTTCTCCGCAGGGGTTTGTGGCTGCGATGGTTTCGCAATAGCTCAAATTATTGGCCTGATTGATCCGATCTATGAAAATCACTCCTGGCTCGGCGAACTCGTAGGTCGATTGCATAATTTGATCCCAGAGCTTGCGCGCCGAAAGCGTTTTGTAAATTCGCCCCTCAAACACCAGATCCCAGTCATCATCCGCCTTCACCGCCGCCATAAACGGATCCGTCACCAGCACCGAAACATTGAACATGCGCAACCGTGCCGGATCCGATTTCGCAGCAATAAAATCTTCAATATCGGGGTGATCACAGCGCAATGTGGCCATCATCGCGCCACGGCGCGATCCCGCGCTCATAATGGTGCGGCACATACTGTCCCAGACATCCATGAACGAGAGCGGCCCCGATGCATCTGCAGCCACGCCCTTGACCAAAGCGCCTTTGGGGCGGATCGTGCTAAAATCATACCCGATCCCTCCGCCCTGCTGCATGGTCAGCGCGGCTTCCTTGAGCATATCAAAAATACCACCCATATCATCGGGCACCGTGCCCATCACAAAGCAATTGAACAGCGTGACTTTGCGCTGCGTCCCGGCGCCAGCGGCAATCCGCCCGGCGGGCAAAAATTTAAAATCTTCCAAAGCAGCGTAGAATTTTTCCTCCCAAATACCGGGCTCCGCCTCAACGCGGGCCAGATCCTTGGCAACGCGCCGCCAGCTTTCTTCAACGCAAGCATCGATCGGTTCATCATCCGCCGTTTTCAAGCGATATTTCATATCCCAAATCTGTTCGGCAATCGGCGCAGAAAATCGGCTCATATCAGATCCTTTGGCTTATGTGCAGCCGCGCCTTCCAAAAGGGCAACGCGGCGGATGACTATCATTCACGGGGCCTCTAGCCTAAAGCGGCATCTGCGTCAGGTCAACTTGCCAAATCATCTGAAAAAGTTAACTTACGGTTCAGGTAGTTTTGGGAAATCAAATGGCAGGTTTAATCCATCTGGTAAAATTGAGCGTTGGCAGCGAAGGCGTTGAGGATCTGCGCGCCTGGCAGGCCACGAAGCGCGCGCAAGCTGAAGATGGAGCGCCCCGCCATGTCACGCGGATGTGGCCCAAACGCGAGGCGGATTTGCTCAAAGGGGGCTCGATCTACTGGGTCATCAAAGGGCAGCTGCAATGTCGTCAAAAAATTTTACGCCTGGATGAAATATATCGCGAAGACGGCATCAGGCGCTGTGCCATCGTGCTTGACCCCGAGATTATCCGCACCCATTTGGCGCAAAAGCGCCCCTTCCAAGGATGGCGCTATTTAAAACCCGAGCAGGCGCCAGCCGATTTGCCTGGCAACCGTCAAGACGAAGAGGATTTGCCCGTCGAATTGGCGGGGGCTTTGGCCGATATCGGAGTGTTTTAAAGCTGCAAGCGGGCTTTCAATGCCTCTAACACCTCAGCCCTCTGCGGGTTCAATAGCTCGCCGCGGGCGCGAAACAGCGTGGCCTGCGATTTCAGCACCAACCCGTCTTGCAGAATGCGCAGGTGATTGGCCCGCAGCGTTTCCCCACTCGAGGTTATATCGGCGATGGCCTCCGCCGTTTGATGCTTTATCGTGCCTTCTGTGGCGCCTTGACTGTCCACCAAACGATAATCAGCCACGCCAGCACCGCGTAGAAATTCCCGCACCAAACGATGATATTTTGTGGCGATCCGCAGCCGAAATCCGTGGGTTTGGCGAAAGGCCGCGGCCGCGCCATCAAGATCATCTACCGTTTCCACATCCACCCAGCAATCCGGTACAGCGATGATCAGATCGGCATGCCCGAAGCCCAATTCAACCAGCGGTTCCACCCGCTGCTCCCAATTGACCAGCTTTTCGCGGATAAGATCGGTTCCGGTTACACCCAAATGGATGCGCCCAGCTTGCAACTCGCGTGGTATTTCGCCTGCGGATAACAAAACCAATTCCAACCCGTCGATACCGTGCACTTCGGCGGCATATTCGCGTTCGGACCCGCTGCGCGAGAGCATAATGCCATGTGCCCCGAACCAGGCAAANGTTTTCTCCATCAGCCGCCCCTTGGAGGGGACTCCCAATCGCAAACTCATGCTACACCTCGCAAGGCAACCACCAAATCTGGGCGAATGACCCCGCCAACGGCTGGCATTGTAACGCCCTTGCCAAGTTGCTTGGTTAAAGCATCATATCGCCCGCCACTGGCGATAGCGGAAAGACCATTTTGTCCATTTTGAGCATAAAACCCAAAGACAAACCCGTCATAATATTCCATGGAGCTTCGCCCATAGCTGGTCTCAAACGCCAATGACGATACATCCACACCCTTTGCATCAAGCGCGTTCAAGCGCCGTGAAAACCCTTCAACCGCGGTTGAAATCGCCGGCATATCAACCACTAGATCGCGCAACTGCGCCAGCGCATAGGGACANCTTTCTTTGATTTTTAACAACGCTTCCAGTAAATCCACTTCAGTTTCAGACAAAGCCGGAGTCTCAGCCTCGTGGCGCAATGCCTGTATTCTATGTTCAATTTCCCCTTTGCCGCGCAAGCCAATTTGGGGGCCGCATTGCGCAAATGGATCCGANGTGAACAGCTTTTGTTTTTGCGCTTTGCGGTCAGCAGATGCCGAGGCAAAACGTTTCAAAAGCGCCCGAAACCGTTGCGGACGCCATAAATGGCGCATCAAGGCGGCTTTGCGCGCGGCTGTTGTATTCAACCCCCGCACAGCCGCGCTGAGCAGGTTGATATCGCCCGTGGCAATCCGAAGCGGCAAATCAGACAGCGCTTTTGCAATCGCCAAAAACACTTCGGCATCAGCGACCGCAGGATCCCCCTGTTCGAACAGCTCATAACCCACCTGAATATATTCATTCGGCCGCAAGGCATCGCTTTCCTGCATCCGAAACACTTTACCAGAATAGGTGTAACGCGCCGGCATCAAAGCATTCGCCATATGTTGCTGCACCACTGGCACGGTGAAATCAGGCCGCAACACCATATCGCCGCGCAAGGGATCAGGCGTCACATAAGCGCGGCTTCGAATATCTTCTCCATATAGATCCAGAAGTATTTCCGCCGGTTGCAACACCTGCACTTGCGCATCTTGTGCCCCCAGCGCCTGAAAATACTGGTGTAGCCTTTGCGCTTCTTGCAAACTGTCTTGCGCGCTCTGCATTACCCTTGCCCAGCTAGAATTTCGCGGATCTTCGCCANCATATCGCCGCGCGCAACCTCATATTGACTGGGGCGGTCTTTCCATTCATCCAACGTGGCATTTTTGGCAATCTGCGCCCCCAGCACCAAATCTTTAACCTGTACAACGCCGCGCTCCCGCTCATCCTGACCTTCAATAATCGCAATCGGTGCGTCGCGTTGATCGGCATATTTCAACTGATTGCCAAAGTTTTTGGGNTTGCCCAAATAAACTTCGGCGCGCAAGCCCGCACCGCGCAATTCTGCTGCCAAAGCCTGNTAGGCAGACATCTTGTCCCGATCCATCACCGTCACCACGATCGGCCCCCGCCCAGCGCTGGAAAGCCGCCCTTTTGCGCGCAGCGCGGCGAGCAAACGATCCACCCCGATCGATACGCCCGTGGCCGGCACCGATTGGCCGGTGAAGCGTTTGACCAAATCGTCATAACGCCCGCCGCCAGACACGGATCCAAATTGCCGCTTACGGCCCTTTTCATCCAGTATTTCAAAGGTCAGTTCAGCTTCAAAAACCGGGCCGGTATAATAGCCCAAGCCACGCACCACCGAAGGATCAATTTCGATTTGCTCGGGCCCATAACCAGAGGCTGTAAACAGATCTGCCATTGTTTCCAGTTCAGCTATCCCCTCTAACCCAATCGCTGACGCGCCGATTGCCTCGCGCAAATTGCGCAAAGTTGCCCCCCCATCTGCGCCTTTTGACGTTAAAAAGGCCACCACTGGAGCCGCTTGATCAGCGCTTAATCCTACCCCGTCAATATAGGCTCCTGACGCGTCTAACCGGCCCTTTCCAAGCAGCTCTTGCACACCTGCAGCACCGATCTTGTCAAATTTATCGATTGTGCGCAGAACGGCATCCCGATCCTCACCTTCGATCAACCCTGCCGTTTCTAGAACCCCATTTAAAATCTTGCGATTATTCACCCGCACGAGGTAATCCCCACGCGGAATGCCAACGGTTTCCAGCGTATCTGCCAACAAGCTGCAAATTTCGGCATCCGCCGCCACGTTTGCTGAGCCCACTGTATCAGCGTCGCATTGGTAAAATTGCCGAAACCGCCCGGGGCCTGGCTTTTCATTGCGCCAAACCGGGCCCATCGCATAGCGCCGAAACGGGCTTGGCAACTCATTGCGAAACTGTGCGTAATAGCGTGCCAAGGGCGCCGTCAGATCATACCGAAGGGCCAGCCAATCCCCTTCTTCTTCCTGCCAGGCAAAAACTCCCGCATTCGGGCGCTCTACATCTGGCAGAAATTTGCCCAAAGCCTCGACCGTTTCCACCGCGCTGGTTTCCAGCACTTCAAACCCGTAGCGGTGATAAACCTCTGCAATTTGACCCAGCATTGCATCGCGTTGCGCCACCTCGGCGCCTGCATAATCTCGAAACCCTTTTGGGGTTTGCGCCTTGGGGCGCGGGGTTTTCTTCACTTTGGCCATACCGTCCATCCTGATCTGGGCGTTTGATGCGCGGTGTAGCCCAGCCTCTAAGAATGAGCAAGCCAAAGGCCGCGCTTTGCCTACCCTTGAACTGCCCGTTGGCTCTTCTAGTTCATAGCTATGAAATCGATACTTTTAATTGGAAATAGCGGCGGTATAGGCCATGCGCTGCAAGGCGCTAGAAGCGCGCGGAGCAAAGGTTACGGGCCTGTCCCGGCGAGATACCGGCTTAGATCTGAGCGATGAGGCAAGCATAGAGGGGCAGTTATCCGCCCTGAGCGGGCCCTTTGACGCAATTCTCGTGGCCAGTGGTGCTTTGGAAATAAACGGCGCACGCCCCGAAAAAGCCTTATCTCAGCTGACTCAATCGGCGCTTGTCGAACAGTTTATAGTGAACGCCGCTGGCCCTGCATTGATTTTGAAACACGCACCGCGCCTGTTGCCAAAAGACCGCCCAAGCCAGTTTGCGGCCTTATCCGCAAGGGTTGGATCGATCGGGGATAATAAAATCGGCGGATGGTATTCCTATCGCGCGGCAAAAGCCGCATTAAACCAAATCATCCATACCGGCGCCATCGAGTTGGCCCGAACGCATAAACAGGCAGTTTGTGTCGCCCTACATCCAGGCACAGTGCAAACGCCCTTCACCGCCAAATATCTGGGCCGGCATCCTTCGGTTCCTGCAGCCCAAGCCGCTCTTAACCTCTTATCCGTACTTGAGGGTCTTGGCCCCGATAAAACAGGCCAGTTTTTTGACTGGGCAGGAAAACCAGTGCCATGGTGAAAAAGCTCGTTGTTATTCTGGGCGATCAGCTTTCGCATAATCTTGCGGCCCTAAAGCAAGCGGATAAAGCCAACGATTTAATCGTGATGGCCGAAGTCAGTGATGAAACCGGTTACGTGCCGCATCATCCTAAAAAGATTGTGCTGATCTTGGCCGCAATGCGCAAATTTGCGACGCAACTCAGGCAAGAGGGTTGGCACGTTGCGTATACGCAACTGGAGGATGCCCAAAATAGCGGCAGCCTGAGCGGCGAGGTTTTGCGCCAAGCCGCTTTGGCTGGCACGGATCAAGTGGTTGTGACCGAACCCGCTGAATGGCGGGTTATCCAAGCCTTTGAGGCGCTGCCCTTGCATGTGACCCTGCTGCAGGATGATCGCTTTATCGCCAGCCATGCTGAGTTTGATCGCTGGGCAGAAGGGCGCAAAGCCCTGCGGATGGAATATTTCTACCGCGATATGCGCCGCAAAACCGGTTTTTTAATGGAAGAAGGGCTGCCAGCGGGCGGCAAATGGAATTTCGACCATGACAACCGCAAAGCAGCGCCGAAAGACATCACCTATGCCGGGCCTAAAAAATTCGAACCCGATGCGCTTACGCAGCAGGTAATCGATCTGGTAGACCGGCGCTTTTCAGACCATTTTGGAACCACCGAGGGGTTTTGGTTTGCCACAGATCGCAGCCAGGCCTTGCAAGCATTGGATCGCTTTATTCACGATGCTTTGGTAAGTTTTGGCGATTATCAGGACGCGATGCTGAACGACAATAAATTCTTATATCACGCGTTTTTATCGCCTTATTTGAATATTGGATTGCTGAGCCCGATAGAGGTGTGCCAGGCGGCTGAAGCCGCCTGGCAGGCGGGTTTGGCGCCGTTAAACGCCGTTGAAGGGTTCATTCGCCAGATCATAGGGTGGCGCGAATATATGCGCGGGATNTATTTTCATGAAGGGCCAGATTATACGNCGCGCAATGCCTTGAACCATTCTCACCCATTGCCCAAGTTTTACTGGGACGGCGCAACAAAAATGAATTGCCTTTCAAAAGCAGTTGCTCAAACTCACAGCGAAGGCTACGCGCATCATATTCAACGCCTGATGGTGACNGGCAATTTTGCGCTTTTGGCTGGCATTGATCCGCACGCGGTCCATGAATGGTATCTTGCGGTTTATGTAGATGCGTTTGAATGGGTCGAGGCGCCCAATACGATCGGAATGAGCCAGTTTGCAGATGCCGGCATTATCGCTTCAAAACCTTATGTCAGCTCGGGCGCCTATATCAATCGCATGTCAGATTATTGCAAAACATGCGCGTATAAGGTCNCGCAAAAAACTGGCGAATCCGCCTGCCCGTTTAACCTGTTATATTGGGATTTTCTTCTGCGGAACGAGGAAAAGTTTGCCAAGAACCCTCGGATGGCACAAATGTACCGCACATGGGCACGCATGGATGAGACGCGCAAAGAAACCGTGCTCAGCGATGCCGCAGGCTTTTTAACGCGCCTGCGCAAAGGGGACCATGTTTAACGCAAATATGGTGTAGCAGATCCGAGCCTGCGCCACCCTTTCGAAACAATGGGGCGCGCTGCCTGCTTGATGATGAAGCACGCCGCGATCTTATAGGGAAGGTTTAATTTTCTTCCTCGACAACGCCGTCTTTATCCGTGGCAACCAAGGCGCCATTTTTCCATTCGCCCGTTTGCTCTTGGCCCGTTGCAAAGGTGATCGTGCCTTCCCCTTGCCGCTTGCCCTTTACAAAATTGCCTTCATAGACATCCCCATTGGCATAGGTTGCCACACCGTTTCCGGTGATCTCGCCATTTTGCCAATCGCCTTCATAAGTAAACCCATCGGCAAGCGTTATTTTGCCTTTGCCGTTGCGCTTCCCGTCAACATAATCGCCCTCATACACCATACCATCGGCAAATGTGGCCTTGCCGGACCCGTGCCGCATACCCTCTTGCCACATGCCATCATAGGTATAGCCATCTGTATAGGTCATCACCCCCATGCCATGATTTTTTGCGTTCTGGAACCCGCCTTTATACGTGATGCCATTGGCGTAGGTGGCCAGCCCCTCGCCCTCAATCACGCCTTGACTCCATTCGCCCTGATAGCTTGAGCCATCCGGGTAGTCGATTTTACCAAGACCGTTTGCCAAGCCTGCTTCAAACGCACCGGCATAGACCGATCCGTCGGGATAAATCACTTTGCCATCGCCTTTGATTTGGCCATCTTCCCAATTGCCATTATATTCATAGCCATCGGTGCCGATAAATTGCCCCAACCCTTGGCGTTGGTCGGCTTCAAAATTGCCATCATAGATATCGCCATTGGCGTAAGTTACCCGGCCCGGGCCCTGACGGCGCCCAGCCACCAGCATACCTTCATAAATATCGCCATTTGGCTGAATAAGTTTGCCAAGGCCTGTTATTTCGCCATCTTTCCAAATGCCATCAAAAATCAAACCTTCTGACATTTCCAACACGCCGCGCCCCTCGCGCGCCCCGCGCACGATCGCACCTTTGTAAATGGCGCCATCGGGATACGCGATTTCCGCGGTACCTTCCTTTACACCATCTACCCAATCCCCTTCATAACGATACCCATCCGGGTTCGTCATCACACCGCGACCATGATGCATGGCGTTTCGAAAGGCGCCTTCATAAATTGATCCATTGGCATAGGTTGCGATGCCGGATCCGGTTATTTTACCGTCAGCCCAACTGCCAGAATAGGTACCGCCATCGGCAAAGGTGATCTTACCTTGGCCCTCGGGCTTACCTTTGGCAAAGCTGCCTTCATAGACCGACCCATTTGGAAAATTTGCCACGCCTTCGCCCAATATTTCACCATTTGTCCAAGTGCCCGTATATTCATAGCCATTGGGCAGGCGNTAGGTTCCGGTGCCATGCTGCAAGCCATTCTTAAAAGTTCCCTCNTAGACGCCGCCATCATCATATTGTTTGGTCACCACGCTGGCGTTCTGCGCCACAACAGGGCTTAACAACGCCAATTGCGCGCCAAACAGTGAAACCAATAGGAACTGATATTTCATAACGAGTACTGCCTTTTATCCCTTGTGGACATGTGGAACCTAAAGGACCAACAAAGATCTGACAAATAAAATTTGCATTTAATAATGCGGAGGTGGCGCATCCGCGATCACTTCCGCGCCTTGCGCCTCACGCTCTGCTTCGCGCGCCGCGAGCATTTCAACCATACGAGCCAAGCGCGCCAAATCTTTTTGATGCTGCGCCACCATATCCGAAAGATCCTCATTGGCCTTGCTGATATGGGCCAGATGCACTTCTAGCCCTTCCAAACGGGCCGCGAATGCGGCAGCTTCCTGTTCCATCATATTCCTTTTTTCGCATCATCCATTTTTATATTTTAGCCGCGCGGCACCGCTAACAAAAGGCCCTTCGGCACGCGNGCGAAGTATTTTCGCAGCTTACAAGCATCATGGCGTGAGTAAAAACGCAAACAGCTCTTGTAATCTATTCCATGTTGCCNGATCGCAAGCGGCCAGCAAATATCCGTCTTTATGGGCAGCAGAATATTCCCGACCATCAAGCATTTTCACATAACCACCGGCTTTCTGGCATATCAAAACCCCTGCAGCATGATCCCAAGGCTTCACGATTCCGGCCAGGCAAAAATCGAAACTCCCTTGCGCCAGAAGACGGTATTCATGGCAGGAACAGCGCAAATTTGACATATTCCCAAAATGCGGCAAGCAAGCAGCAAGCCGTGCCTGTTTCGGGGCAGGCACTTGATAGAGATGGATGAAACCATTTAGCTGGTTCAGCGCGCCCCCGACTGAGGTTTTGAGCGATTTTTTGGCGCCGCAAGAGGCCACAAACCCCGCGCCTTCCACGCCCTGCTCAGCGATCATGTAATCATCTTGCAACGGATCATAGAGCAGGCCGAAGATAGGCTGCCCAAACCGCGTTGCGGCAACTATTACGCCAAAGGTCGCCAATCCGTTGGCATAATTCCACGTGCCATCGATAGGATCTATAATAAAGCATAAAGGGGCAGATTCGATATTATCCAAAAGCCCGGGGCTGCGCGCAACGGCCTCTTCCCCGATGATAAGTGCATCAGGGAACAAAGCTGACAAAGCCTCTGTGATCAAAGCTTCAGAGGCCAAATCAGCCGTTGTCACCAAATCCAACGCATCGGATTTTTGCGCAATCTGCTCTGGCTGCAAAGCGCGAAAATGAGGTAGGATTTCCTGCTGCGCCGCAAGCCGTATTGCTTGAATAATCCTATCCGCGATCTGCCGAGGAAAGGACACGCTATCGCTGCGATCCGATTTTTCAGACATAAACGAGCCCTTCCATATTTAATACGACAGCTGTCTTCATTTGTAACATGCGATGGGCTGGCGCTAAACCTCAAACAGATGGGGCATTCAAAAGCCTCTCCGTCAAGGTCGCGATGTCGATGAAACTATAGCATCCCTGAAACCCGCGCTAGACCACGCCCTCACAGCAAGTTTCTCTGGGCTGTATGTTTCTATGCGGAGCTGCATTGAAACTAAATGAAAAGCATAAAAACCATCCGGAGCCAGTGGCAAAGAACCCCGAAGCCAAGCCGTCTAATGATAAAATGATGGGCGTAAATATTGAAGGTTTAGCTATATCTACCAGCGCCGGAAAAGCGACGTTTTNAACCTTCAGACTGTGCACGAGCGCCCTAACGGGCGCTCGGAATTCTCATCACTCTGCGCTTATGCGACAGAGATGTTCACCGCTGCCTCGCGGCCATCACGGCCGGGTTCGATGTCAAAGGTCACTTTCTGATTGTCGGCCAAGCCGGTCAGTCCTGACCGTTCTACCGCAGAAATATGNACGAAAACATCTTTGCTGCCGCCATCGGGGGCGATAAAGCCGTAGCCTTTGGTGTTGTTGAACCACTTTACTGTCCCAGTTGCCATTGGGTCATCTCCTAAATTATCTGCCCACATCATGCGGCAGCTCGGCTCAGTCAGAACAAGATCGAAAGACTGGCCGTTTGGAGCAGTAGGTCGATAGAAATAACGTCGCGTGGCGTGTATGCTGGGTTTTTTGTAATAAATCAAGGGCTTTTCCATATGGCGCGGCAAAGCACCTAATGCAAAGGCGCCGGTTGCGGTAAAGCGACAGGTCATTATGGGAAAACGCCGATAAACCCGTCCTCATGCCCAAAATAGGCCTGAATACGATGCGCTTAGGCAACATATCTGCGGCAGATGCGATTGAAGGCTTGAATTAAAGGCAAAATAGCTTCATGGGAGAGCGGCGCTTGTTGCTAGGGCGTAACGGATTAAAAGGAGAGACCATGGCCAAGGAAGATACGCTCGAATTTCCAGGTGTCGTTAAGGAACTCTTGCCTAATGCGACGTTTCGGGTCGAGCTTGAAAACGGCCATGAGATCATCGCACATACGGCAGGAAAAATGCGCAAGAACCGTATTCGGGTTTTGGCAGGTGATAAGGTACAAGTTGAAATGACTCCTTACGATCTGACCAAAGGGCGCATCAACTACCGGTTCAAATAACAACCTTGCGGCTTATTCTTGGATCTGCAAGCCCGCGCCGCAAAGAGTTGTTGGCCCAGATTGGCCTGCGCGCGGATGCGATTATGCCGCCCGATGTGGATGAAACGCCGCTGAAAACCGAGCTGCCGCGGGCCTATTGCCGCCGCATCAGCTTGCTTAAAGCCCAGGCGATTGCAGCCGATCCAAGCGATATGATTTTATGCGGCGATACAACCGTGGCGCTTGGGCGGCGGATCATGGGAAAGCCGACAGACCGCGCAGAAGCAGACCGGTTTTTATCCGCACTTTCTGGGCGCCGCCACCGCGTGATCACCGCAATCACCCTGCGAAGGTGAAAAGATTTGGCAAAAAGAGGTGCAAAGCGCAGTCAAAATGAAGCCCTTGTCACAGCTAGAAAAACAGGCCTATTTAGACAGTGATGATTGGCGCGGCAAAGCCGGCGGCTATGGCATTCAAGGGCCGGCGGCGGCCTTTATCCCTTGGATCAGCGGGTCCTTCAGCGCCATAATGGGCCTACCACTCGCCGAAACCGCAGCGTTGCTGCAAAGCGCCGGTTACCCCGTATATCAGGGCATATCATGATCGGGCGTTTGATTTTACTTGACCATTTAGGCGGTCGGCCCGCGGCCGCAAAACTGCTGGATGGGCGCTTAGAAGACCTTTTATTTGAAGGCATCGGCCCCGCCCCCGGCACGGTCTATCGCGCAATTGCGGACCGGCCTGTGAAAGGCCAAGGCGGTATGTTCCTGCGCACCCCCGATGGCTCGGCATTTTTGCGCCAGATTAAAGGATTGGCCCCAGGCCAAGCGCTGAATGTACAAGTGACCGGCTATGCAGAGCCAGGGAAAGCCATTCCGGTGACCACCAAGCTCTTGTTCAAAAGCCGCTATGTTATTGTCACGCCAAAGGCACCCGGATTGAACGTTTCGCGCAGCATTCGCGATGAGGAACGGCGCGAGGCTTTGCAGGCCCTGATACATGACGCGTTGGGGCCTTTGGAGATGGGAATGATTTTGCGATCAGCCTGCGCCGAGGGTAACGATACAGATATTTTAGACGACGCCGAAACCATGCTGGCGCGCGCTCAAGAGATATCAGAGCAGACGTCAAGTACCCCGCTATGCTTGGCGGCCGCAGATGGCGTGCACCTGCAAGCCTGGCGGGATTGGTCAGAGCCGGCCGAGATTATCACCCATGATGGCTGTTTTGCCGATTACGGCGTGCTGGATCAGCTTGGCGACCTAACCAAAGCCGACACCCCCATCGCGCAGGGGCGTTATTATATCGAGCAAACCCGGGCTTTTACCGCCGTGGATGTGGATACAGGCAGCGATGGATCACCCGCAACAGGGTTAAAAACAAATCTAGCCATGGCGCGCGATTTACCGCGCCAACTTCGGCTGCGCGGCCTTGGCGGACAAATCGTGATTGATCCAGCGCCCATGGCGAAAAAAGACCGCCGGCAAGTTGAAACGGCGCTGAAAGCCGCTTTGCGCGCCGAGCCTATTGAAACCAATTTCGTAGGCTGGACAACGCTTGGTTTGATCGAATTGCAGCGCGCGCGGGTCCGCGCCCCGCTCAAGGCTTCACAGCTAAACGCCTGGCTCAGCTAAAGCACCCCGCCCCCAACGCGTCAAAAAAACAAGGCGCAGCCATGCTTCACTGCAGTATGCTTCACACTGGACAAAGCGCCCGTGCGCAGTCTTGACATACCCCCTTTTGCGCGCCCGGCTAAGCCGTTTCACGGTTTCGCCTGCCCCTTTTGCCGGCCTGAAAGAAGCAGGAAAATCAAACTGATCAAAATTAAGCTGCCGCCCACCATCATATATGGCGCAATTTTTTGTTCCAAAAACTGCAGACCAGCAAGGCCACCCAAAACGGTGTTAAAAATGTATAGGCGGTCAGTTGGCCGCTCGACAAATAGGCAGAGGCGTAATTTAAACAACTGAAACTGCAAATACTTGAGAAAATAGCCAGATATACCAAAGACCAATAAACTGGCGCCCCCAATTGTGTCACATCAAGCGCCAAAATCGGGCGCGGCGCTGCGATAAAAATCAATAGGGTTGCCGCCACCATCACGCCGAAGCTGAACACCAGCGCAGATTCTCCACGACGCAGCTTTGGCACCATCACCGCATAAAACGCATGCGCCGCTGTGCCCAGAAAAAACAGCCCCTCGCCGCGCTCAAGACTAAGCGCCAGAAGGTTGGAAAGCTCGCCTCTGAACACAACAATCAAGGCGCCCCACGCGCCAAGCAGCAAAGACAGCAGCAGCGGCCACCCTGCACGCTTGGCAAAAAACGCACGGTCCAAGCAGATTGCAATGAAGGGCATCAACGTGAAAATGCTTGAAGTCGCTACCGGCGTTGCAGTTTCCAGCGCCTCGAACATAAAAATAAAATAAAAGGAAAAGCTGCCCCCCAATAGAAGGTAGCGCCACAAAAGACNAAAATCAGCGCTTCGAAACGCGCCACGCCAGGCTAAAAACGCGCCCAGTAGAACAGAGGCGAGCAAAAACCGCAGAAAAGTCAGCGCGATTGGATCGATCTGATAGGCGATCACTTGCCCGATCGGAAACGACCCGGCAACCAAAAGCGAAAACAAAACCATGCTCGCATGCGCGTATAAAGTGGTTTTGTGCAAATTTAACCTTCATTCCGTTTTCGCAGTAACTGCGGGCAGCATAGCCCAAATCAGCTTTGATTNTTCAATTTTTTTACCAATTGATAAAATTTTTATTATGTGCCACCATTCAGCACCCGTTAGACTTAAGGAAAGAGCAGCATGTCACACTCGCATTCTGAATCCGGCATTGCAACACATCGCCTCAGCGCGGAGGCCTATCACCAGAACTTTTCTGATCTGCATCCCGCTTTGGATGGGCACGAGGCGCTGGTGGCCGCAGATCGCTGTTATTTTTGCTATGACGCGCCCTGCATAACCGCTTGCCCCACCGATATTGATATTCCCCTATTCATTCGCCAAATCGCCACTGGCACAGCGGATGCAGCGGCGAAAACCATATTAACGCAAAATATCCTTGGGGGTATGTGCGCCCGAGTCTGCCCAACAGAAACGTTATGCGAAGAGGCCTGCGTGCGCGAAGCCGCAGAGGGAAAGCCGGTCGAGATCGGGCGTTTACAACGCTATGCGACAGACAGTCTGATGGATACAGGCACCCACCCGTTTAAGCGGGCCGCAGAAACTGGCAAAACAATCGCCGTGATTGGCGCTGGACCCGCCGGGTTGGCCTGCGCGCATCGCTTGGCGATGCATGGCCATAACGTTAGCCTGTTTGACGCCCAGCAAAAAGCCGGTGGTTTGAACGAATTTGGCATTGCCGCCTATAAATCGACCAATGATTTTGCGGCTGCCGAAGTGGATTGGTTGCTTCAAATCGGAGGCATTCAGCTGCATCTGGGCCAACGGCTTGGTCAAGAGCTACAATTACCGCAGCTGCTTGAGGATCATGACGCCGTTTTTTTGGGTATGGGGCTTGGCGGCGTGAACGCGCTTGGGCTGCCCTCAGAGCAGATTGACAACGTCGAAAATGCGGTCGAATTCATCCATGAATTACGCCAATCAGAGAACTTGGCCGCGCTTGAAATAGGCCGCAATATCGTGGTGATCGGGGGCGGAATGACCGCGGTGGATGCTTCGGTGCAGGCAAAACTGCTGGGGGCAGAGCATGTCCATCTGGTGTATCGACGGGGGCGCGCACAAATGAATGCCTCGCTGTATGAGCAGGATTTGGCGGCCACCAAAGGCGTGAATATTATCGCCAATGCAGAACCGGTCGCAGTGCATGGCAATGGCGCCGTGCGCGAAGTTGAATTCGCCTATACGCGAAGTTCAGAAAAGGGCCTTGAACGCACNGGTGAAACCTTTCGGCTGGCCGCAGATCAAGTATTCAAGGCAATTGGGCAAACTTTACATGACGCCCCGGCAGACCTAACACTTGAGGGGCGAAAAATCGCGGTTTCCCAAAATGGCCAAACCTCACATCCTAAAGTTTGGGCCGGAGGGGATTGCGCCGCGGGCGGCGATGATCTGACAGTGACCGCAGTGGCGCAAGGCCGCGATGCCGCCGAGAGCATTCATCAAACGCTTATGGGCTGACGCCCCGAGACGCCGCTTTTAACAGGCGGCAAGGAAAGGATATACACGATGGCAGACTTAACCAGCAATTTTATTGGCATCAAATCTCCCAACCCTTTCTGGCTGGCCTCAGCGCCACCGACGGATAAAGAATACAATGTCCGCCGGGCNTTTGAAGCCGGCTGGGGGGGCGTGGTTTGGAAAACCCTCGGCTCAGAGGGCCCTCCGATTGTGAATGTCAGCGGGCCGCGTTATGGCGCGATATGGGGCGCGGATCGCCGCCTTCTGGGCCTCAATAATATTGAACTGATCACCGACCGGCCTTTGGAAATCAATCTGCAAGAAATCAAATCGGTGAAACGCGATTATCCGGATCGCGCCCTNATCGTCTCGTTGATGGTGCCATGCGAGGAAGAAGCGTGGAAAGCCGTTTTGGCGCATGTCGAAGATACCGAAGCCGATGGGCTAGAGCTGAATTTTGGCTGTCCGCATGGTATGGCCGAGCGCGGTATGGGATCTGCCGTGGGCCAAGTACCCGAATATGTGGAAATGGTCACGCGCTGGGTCAAACAGCATAGCCGGATGCCCTGTATCGTAAAACTAACGCCAAATATTGCCGATATTTGCCAACCGGCGCAGGCCGCCATGCGCGGTGGCGCGGATGCGGTCAGTCTGATCAACACCATTACCTCGATCACAGGTGTGGATCTGGACGTCATGGCCCCAACCCCAACGATTGACGGCATGGGCACCCATGGTGGCTATTGCGGGCCTGCCGTGAAACCGATTGCGATGAATATGGTGGCGCAGATCGCCCGTCATGCAGATACCCAAGGCCTGCCAATTTCAGGGATTGGTGGGGTTACAACTTGGCGCGATGCGGCNGAATTTATGGCTTTGGGGGCGGGCAATGTACAAGTCTGCACGGCTGCAATGACCTATGGGTTCAAAATCGTGCAAGAGATGATTTCGGGCCTGTCTGAATGGATGGATGAAAAATCGTACACCGCGGTAGACGACTTCATCGGCAAAGCCGTTCCCCAAGTCACCGATTGGCAATATCTCAACCTCAATCATGTGACCAAAGCGCGGATCAACCAAGAAGATTGCATTCAATGCGGGCGCTGCTACGCGGCGTGCGAAGATACCAGCCATCAAGCGATATCGATGAGTGCCGATCGGGTGTTTGAGGTTAAGGATGATGAATGCGTGGCGTGTAATCTCTGTGTGAATGTTTGCCCTGTCGAAGATTGTATCACAATGGAAACGCTTCCCNTTGGCGCTTTGGATGAGCGAACCAACCGGGTGATCACACCAGAACCTTTGAATTGGACACAACATCCAAACAATCCAAGCGCGCAGGCGGCAGAGTAAAAGAATTACGGGGTCAGGAGTTTTTGAAACACCTGATCCAAAAAATCTTCTGACCCATCATGCGGTTGCGNGATATTAGAACCGCGCACCAAGCGAATCTGGGCTTCAAAATCGGCATAATGCTGGGTCAGCGCCCAAATCGAAAAAATCAAATGAAACGGATCCAACTGAGTGAGCTTGCCATCCTTCATCCAAGCTTGGATCACGGCGGCTTTTTCATCAACCAAATCTCGCAGATCCCCTTGTAAAAAAGCCTGCATACGCGGCGCACCTTGCACGATTTCATTGGCAAATAACCGGCTCTCACGGGGAAAGTCGCGCGACATTTGCAACTTATGGCGGATATAGCGCATCAATTCGGTTTTGGGATCGCCCTGCGGGTCAATCGCGCGCAGCGGATCCAGCCAGGTTTCCAAAAGCTGGCTCAGCAACGCCAAATGGATCGCTTCTTTGCCATCAAAATAATAGAGCACATTGGGTTTTGACAAGCCCGCCTGACGCGCGATTTGATCCAGTGTGGTGCCCCGAAACCCATAGGTTGAAAACACCTCGAGCGCTGCATCAAGAATGATCATGATATTGCGTTTTTGAATCCGCGTTTGCGGCTTTGAGGGAGAGGTTGTTTTGCTCATAAGCTCTGTTTGGGTGCCAAGCCGTTCCAAATCACCTCAAACACCGTCTCGCTGGCCGCCTCCCATTGCGCCTCGCTAAGCGGCGCATCCGCGTTCAAGGTTTCTATCTGATGCCCAAAATCAGCATAATGCTGCGTTGTCGCCCAAATCATATACATCACCCAACGCGGCTCCACCGATCGAATTTTTCCTGCTGCGATCCACGCTTGNATACTTTCGATGCGCCCATCCGTCCAGCTGCGCAACTGCGTTTCTAGAAAATCCTGAATTATAGGCGCGCCTTGCATCACCTCATTGGCCCAGACTTTTGATCCATAAGGATGCCGGCGGCTGATTTGCATCTTTTCATAAATATAGAGTTTTAACGCCTCTTTCGGTTCATCCGAATTTTCAAAACTACTGGCCGCTTGCAACCAGATCTCAAAAATTTTCTCAACGACACAGCGATATAGTTTTTCTTTTGAATCAAAATAATAATGCAGATTGGCTTTGGGAAGGCCCGCCTGATCCGCAATCATTTGCATGGTTGCGCCGCGAAATCCGTGCTGCGCAAAGATACGCTCGCCCGCTTCNAGAATCAGCCGTTCATTTTCCGCTCGAATATGCGCTTTTGCCGCTTTCAAAATAAGCACTTTCTTAATCTGGAGCCCAAGTCATTCGCTGCAAAAGAAACAATCTTGACTAGATGGTCAACCGTGTTACGCTNGAGTTTAACAGAGCAATCGCAAATTAAAAAGTCTGCGAATTACCAACCGATCGGGGCTTTGGCNCCAGCAAGCGTTTGTTTGAAACACGCCAAACGATACGCATGTTGCGCGACCTTGATCATAGATGTTCGAAACGGCTGTGATGTGCGAAACGCGCAGCATGGCAAAAGGAGGCACAGATGGCCGCACCCGGAGAAAACCTAAAGATCAATGGCGACCGGCTTTGGAACAGCCTGATGGATATGGCTGAAATTGGACCCGGGGTCGCGGGTGGTAATAATCGCCAGACCCTCACCGATGAAGATGGCGAGGGGCGCCATCTGTTTCAAAAATGGTGTGATGCAGCAGGCTGCAGCATGGGCGTGGATCAGATGGGAAATATGTTTGCCATGCGCCCCGGAACCGACCCCGATGCTTTGCCGGTCTATGTCGGCTCACATCTGGACACGCAGCCCACGGGCGGCAAATATGACGGGGTGTTAGGTGTTTTGGGCGGTTTAGAGATTATTCGAAGCCTCAATGATCTTGGCATTCGCACGAAACACCCGATCGTTGTTACCAATTTCACCAATGAAGAAGGCACCCGCTTTGCGCCGGCCATGCTGGCCTCGGGTGTATTTGCTGGTGTCCATACGCAAGACTGGGCCTATGCCCGCACCGATAGTGATGGCAAATCCTTCGGCGATGANCTCACCCGCATCGGGTGGCGCGGTGAAGAAGCGGTGGGCGCGCGCAAAATGCATGCGTTTTTCGAATTGCATATCGAACAAGGGCCTATTTTAGAAGCCGAAGGCGTGGATATCGGCGTGGTTACGCATGGTCAGGGCCTGAGCTGGACGCAAGTGACCATTACCGGCAAAGACGCCCATACCGGCTCTACTCCAATGCCAATGCGCAAAAACGCCGGGCTTGGTATGGCGCGGGTCTTGAATTTGGTCGATGAGATCGCGCTGAGCCATGCCCCTGATGCCGTGGGGGCAGCGGGCCATATTGATGTGTTTCCCAATTCACGAAATGTGATCCCAGGGCAGGTTGTGTTTACAATCGATTTCCGCAGCCCCGATTTAACGGTCATCGAAGATATGGAAACCCGCCTGAAAACCGGAGCGCAGCAAATTTGCGATGATATGGGGCTTGAAGTGGCGTTTGAAAAAGTTGGNGGATTTGATCCGGTGGCCTTTGACGAGGACTGCGTCAGCGCTGTGCGCAACGCCGCAGAGCGCTTGGGCTATAGCCACAGGAATATCATTTCGGGTGCCGGGCATGATGCCTGCTGGGTCAATCAAGTGGCCCCAACCGCTATGATCATGTGCCCCTGCGTCGATGGGCTCAGCCATAATGAAGCCGAAGATATATCAAAAGACTGGGCAACAGCGGGCACCGATGTGCTGTTTCATGCGGTTGTCGAAACTGCCGTCATAACAGAGTAGCCGCGCGCAAAAGGAGAACCAAGATGAGCAAAGTGATCAAAGGCGGAACCGTTTGCACGGCCGACCGCGCCTGGAAGGCGGATGTCCTTATCGAAGGCGAAACCATCAAACAAATCGGTGAAGATCTGGCCGGCGATGAATATATCGATGCAGCTGGCGCCTATGTGATTCCTGGCGGAATTGATCCGCATACGCATCTTGAAATGCCCTTCATGGGCACAACTGCCGCCGAAACCTTTGAAACGGGCACATGGGCCGCCGCCGTAGGCGGCACAACGATGGTGGTGGATTTCTGCCTGCCAGGGGCAGATGGCTCGATCAAAAACGCAATCAATGAATGGCACCGCAAATCCGCGCCTCAAATCTGTTCGGATGTAGGCTATCATATGGCGATCACCGGCTGGAATGAAGAGATCTTCAACGGGATGAAAGATGCGGTTGATATGGGGGTCAACTCGTTCAAACATTTCATGGCCTATAAAGGCGCCCTGATGATCGAAGATGATGAAATGTTTGCCAGCTTTAAACGCTGTAAGGAAATCGGAGCACTGCCGATGGTGCATGCCGAAAACGGTGATTTGGTGGCCGATATGCAGCAGCAAATGCTCGAGCAAGGTATAACAGGGCCCGAAGGCCATGCCTATTCCCGTCCGCCTGAATTCGAAGGTGAAGCCGCAAATCGCGCGATCACCATCGCGGATGCAGCCGGCGTGCCGCTTTATGTGGTGCATGTCAGCTGCGAGCAGGCCCATGAAGCGATCCGGCGGGCGCGCCAAAAAGGCATGCGCGTCTATGGCGAGCCGTTGGCACAATTCCTAACCTTGGATGAAAGCGAGTATTTCAAGGGTGATTGGATGCATTCGGCGCGGCGCGTGATGTCACCGCCATTTCGTAATAAAGAGCATCAGGCCAGCCTTTGGGCCGGCTTACAATCAGGCTCTTTACAAGTTGTGGCCACCGATCATGCCGCCTTTACGAGCGAACAAAAACTGATGGGCAAGGATAATTTCTGCTTGATTCCAAATGGCTCAAACGGGCTGGAAGAGCGTTTGGCGGTTCTATGGACGGAGGGCGTTGAAACCGGACGATTGACACCCAGCGAATTCGTGGCCGTCACCAGCACCAACATTGCAAAAATTCTGAATATCTATCCAAAGAAAGGTGCGATTGTAGAGGGTGCAGATGCCGATATTGTGGTTTGGGATCCAAAAATTTCCAAAACCATCAGCGTCTCAAACCATCATTCCATCTTGGATTATAATGTGTTTGAGGGCTTCAATGTCAGCGCCCAATCGCGCTTTACGATCAGCCGCGGCGATGTAATCTGGGCCTGGGGCCAAAACAGCCAACCCAATCCTGGCCGCGGCCGCTTCGTACCCCGCCCTGCCTTCCCAGATGCCAATGCGGCCTTAAGCAAATGGAAAGCCCTAACAGCCCCAAAACAAATCCATCGCGATCCAATGAATATTCCAGCCGGGATTTAAAAAGCGAGGAGAGCCCGTCGAAAGACCAGCGAAAGGACAATATGTTTTTGCCACAAGTAGAAACCCCCTAAAATGGCGCAGGAAATAGTGATCTCCGCCAAAGATTTATCCCTTACATTTGCAACGGGGGATGGTGCTGTTCATGCGCTGAAAAACGTGAGCCTTGATGTAAAAAAAGGGGAATTTGTCAGCTTTATTGGCCCATCAGGCTGCGGCAAAACCACGTTCTTGCGGGTAATGGCGGATCTCGAACAGCCTACTGGCGGCAACATCACCGTCAATGGCGTGTCGCCAAGCGCCGCGCGCCAAGCGCGCGCCTATGGCTATGTGTTTCAAGCCGCAGGCCTTTACCCTTGGCGCAGCATTGGCGGCAATATCCGCTTGCCGCTTGAAATCATGGGGTTTAGCAAAGCCGAACAGGCCGAGCGGGTAAAAAACGTGCTGGAACTGGTCGAACTGTCCGATTTTGAAAAGAAATTTCCATGGCAATTGTCAGGCGGGATGCAGCAGCGNGCCTCCATCGCCCGAGCCTTGGCTTTTGATGCCGATATCCTCTTGATGGATGAACCTTTCGGAGCGCTGGATGAAATCGTGCGGGACCATTTGAACGAGCAATTGCTCAAACTTTGGAAGCGCACGCATAAAACCATCGGATTTGTCACCCATTCGATTCCCGAAGCGGTGTATCTATCCACAAAAATCGTTGTCATGTCACCGCGCCCGGGGCGCATCACGGATGTGATCGAGAGCAGCCTGCCAGAGGAACGTCCGCTGAATATTCGCGATTCAGAAGAATTTATCGCGATCGCGCAACGGGTGCGCGAAGGCCTTCGCGCGGGGCATGACGCAGAATGACACAAAAGCTGCTGCCCATTCTAACGGTTATATTGGCTTTGCTGGCCGCTTGGTATGTGGCCGTGGTGCCGATGAATATAAAATCTGCTCTCACCACCGCCGAGCGCGCGGGAGCTGACGTGGTTCCGGCCGGTGCAAAAGAGCGGCGGGATCTCTCGGCTATTGGGCTTGTGGCGACGAATAGTTTCGCCATCGCGGCAACCTTTTCGCAAGACCGCCCGCGGCTTCCTGCGCCCCATCAAGTGGCCAGCGAGCTTTGGAAAACCACGGTTGAGAAAAAAATAACCTCGAAGCGAAGCCTGGTGTTTCATGCATGGATCACCCTGAGCGCTACCTTGCTTGGCTTTGCAATCGGCACCGGCATGGGTATTTTGCTTGCCGTGGGGATTGTGCATAGCCGGGCGATGGATATGAGTGTGATGCCTTGGGCAATCGCCTCGCAAACCATTCCGATTTTGGCCATTGCACCGATGATCATCGTGGTGCTGAATTCTATAGGCATCCAAGGCCTACTGCCGAAAGCCTTTATCAGCGCCTATCTGAGCTTTTTCCCCGTGGTCGTTGGAATGGTGAAAGGATTGCGCAGCCCTGATCGGATGCAGCTTGATTTGTTGAAGACCTATAACAGTTCTGCGCCTCAAAGCCTGCTGAAATTGCGCCTGCCCGCCTCGTTGCCTTATCTTTTTGCATCGCTAAAAATTGGAATTGCCGCCAGCTTGGTTGGGGCGATTGTTGGCGAATTGCCCACTGGCGCCGTGCGCGGCTTGGGGGCCCGCCTCTTGGCCGGGTCCTATTATGGGCAGACCGTGCAAATCTGGTCGGCTTTGTTCATGGCCGCGATTGTAGCCGCCAGTTTGGTGGCGCTGGTTGGAGTGATTCAAAGACTCACGTTGAAAAAAATGGGAATGTCATGAGCATTGTTTTTTTCAGCATTGTGGTCTGGATCGCGGCTTGGACGCTCAATGTCAAATTGGCCAATGGCACCGCCTCCGGCACGCGATTGGTCAAAGTGATCGTACCAACGTTGTTTGGCCTGACCTTATTGCTGGTTTGGGAAATGCTGGTGCGCGGCCTCAACGTGCCTTTGGTGATTTTACCACCACCCTCCTTGGTGGTCGACACTATGGCAGATAATCTGGCAATTCTTTGGAAAGACTTTGTACAAACCTTTCTCAAAGGCGCTCTGCGCGGATATCTGATTGGCTGCAGCGCCGCGATTCTCACCGCATTTCTGGTGGACCGGTTTGATTTTTTAAGCCGAGGGCTGTTACCCGTGGGAAATTTTATCGCGGCGCTTCCAATCATTGGTACCGCGCCAATTTTAGTGATGTGGTTTGGCTTTGACTGGCAATCGAAAGCCGCAGTGGTGGTGGTCATGGTGTTTTTCCCAATGCTCGTGAACACCGTCGCCGGATTGCGCGAAACCACAGCCATGCAACGTGACTTAATGCACACATACGCCGCGCGCCCGGCGCAATCGTTTTTAAAATTGCGGCTACCCGCCGCGATGCCATTTATGTTTAACGGGTTAAAAATTTCAACCACGCTAGCGCTGATCGGCGCCATTGTTGCCGAGTTTTTCGGCTCACCCGTCGTGGGAATGGGGTTTCGAATTTCCGCCTCTGTCGGGCAATTGGCGCTTGATATGGTCTGGGCAGAAATCGTTGTCGCTGCGCTGGCGGGAAGCGCGTTTTATGGCGCCGTCGCAATAATAGAAAAGGGGGTCACCTTTTGGCACCCCTCGCAAAGAGGCTCGTAGCAGAGAAAATGATAAACGACCAAAACCAACTAGGAGAAAAACGATGAAAACCATTCTATCAAGTGCCCTGGCGCTGATGGCTGCAGCCGCAGCCACCACCGTGCAAGCCGCCGATGATGTGAAGCTGCAATTGCAATGGGTGACGCAGGCCCAATTTGCTGGCTACTACGTGGCGTTGGACAAAGGGTTTTACACAGCAGAAGACCTGAATGTCACAATTTTACCAGGTGGGCCCGACATCGCCCCCCCGCAAGTTCTGGCTGGCGGCGGCGCTGATGCGATGCTGAATTGGATGCCCTCTGCCTTGGCCGCGCGCGAAAAAGGCCTACCCGTGGTGAATATTGCCCAGCCCTTTAAAAGCTCAGGTTTGATGCTGACCTGCTGGAAAGATACAGGGATCAAAAGCCCCGCCGATTTCAAAGGCAAAACCATCGGTGTGTGGTTCTATGGCAATGAATACCCATTCTTAAGCTGGATGAGCCAGGAAGGTATTTCCACCGAGGGCGGCGATGATGGGGTTACCGTGTTGCGTCAAGGCTTCAACGTTGATCCGCTGTTGCAACGCCAAGCCGATTGCATTTCCACCATGACCTATAATGAATTTGGACAGGTTTTGGATGCCGGTGTGTCCGAAGATGAGCTGATCACATTCAAATATGAAGACCAGGGCGTGGCCACATTGGAGGATGGCATTTATGCGTTGGAAGACAATCTGCAAGACCCTGCTTTTGCGGATAAGATGGTGCGCTTCGTACGCGCTTCGATGAAGGGCTGGAAATACGCAGAAGCCAACCCGGCTGAAGCGGCAAATATCGTGCTGGACAATGATGAATCAGGCGCCCAAACCGAGGCACATCAAGTGCGCATGATGGGAGAAATTGCAAAACTCACCGCCGGCTCAAACGGCACGTTGGACCCCGCCGACTATGAGCGCACAGTCGCAACCTTGATGGCAGGCGGGTCAGATCCGGTGATCACCGCCAAACCAAGCGGTGCTTGGACGCACGCAATCACCGATAAAGCCCTTAAGTAAAACCTGAAAACACGCGGCCAGAAATGGCCATGCAAAGGTTTTTCACTTCGGCCAGCTGCGCAGTTCATAACGCAGCTGGCCATTTTTTATCACATATAACGGCCAAGCAAAGGGGGCAGCCGCACCGCGTATGATGCGCGTTCGTGCCTTCTCTTCTCGGGCGAATTTTACGCCTGCCCTGCGCCGATCAAGCATCTCAACACGCGCAGCTCTACAGTCCTGATCCCGCCGCCAGCGAAAAATTTTCATTTTTCTCATCCCGACAAGTTTTCTGCCTTATTTTTGCTTTTTTCTTCTGTAAAGCTCAGTTTGAGAGGCGTCTATTTTAGCCTCGTTCTAGTATTTTTTTTGTTTTTTAGGGTGACCAGTTTGAGACATTACACACAATTAATTCATTTGCGCGCCATGATTAAAGATATGGAAAAGAATGAGGGTCTGCATACGCTTTCCCAAACCGAGCGCGATATCTTATATGCAGCAACCGACGTAGCCGGTGAAGATGGAGAGTTTGTGGCGCATGATCTTGCCCGCCATACTTTGGCGCGCGATATTTCGCACGCCACGTATCATCGTGCATTCAAATCGCTTTTGGGNAAAGGGTTTATGAAACCCGCTCGCGGTTTCAAAACAAGAAATTATGTTTTGNAGGAAGTGCGAGCACAAGGCTGATGGCTTGGGCTCTGCCCATGAGCTGCAAAAAGGCTTTGACGGCGGGCGATCAAGAATGAGGTTTTTTCAAAACAGGATAGGCCGGTTTTCGCCCAGAGCCGGCTTAAGCATAACGTTGGAGAAATTGCAGCATAATACAAAGCATTAGGTGATGGATGTGTTCAGCAAAAGCNCATTGAATTGGGAGGCGTACGAGTCGGTTAGCTTCATATTTGCGGAGGGTCTGAAACACTTTGGAGCACTGAGCACTGAGCACTGAGCACTGAGCACTGAGCACTGAGCACTGAGCACAATTTTACGACAGATCAGGCTGTGTAAGTACCCTTGGATCAAGTTTTGCTTTTTTTCGAACAATCGGACACCATGCTATAGCATGTGGTAACTGCAATTTATCCGGCGCATCCTCACGAAGAGCCCGTGATTTTCATTCAGAACTGCCTCAGAACACTGCATATACGCGGCGCCGACATCGACAATCCCAATAGGTTTTGGAACCGGCAGGATGTTGACTGGGTGCCAAAAGCGTTTGATCAGAAGCGTGAGCAGGTTTAAGGCGCCCTGCGATTTACACAAACCGGTTGACGTAATTTTCCAAAACCTCTTGTCGCCCTGATTTCGGTTCTGGGTTGATACCCTCGTTCAAAACACGCGCGGTGATTTGATCAAAATCACTGGCCAGCATGTTTTGCGCCTCTTGCGTTTGCCAGTCCGCATAGCGCTGTTTCAAGGCCGTTTCCAATCCGCCATCTTCCAACATCGCCGCGGCGGCTTTCAAGCCGCGCGCACAAATATCCATCGCGCCGATATGGCCGGCCAGCAGGTCTTGAGCCGTTAGGGATTGGCGCCGTAATTTCGCGTCGAAATTCGTACCGCCCGTGCTGAAACCACCGCTTTTTAGTACATGATAATAGGCCAGCGCCACTTCGGGAACATTATTGGGGAATTGATCCGTATCCCAGCCCGACTGGTAATCATTGCGGTTCATATCGATCGACCCCAGCATGCCTTCGGCCGCCGCCACAGCCAACTCATGTTCGAAAGAATGCCCCGCAAGGATGGCATGGCCTTGCTCGAGATTAAGTTTCACCTCATTTTCAAGCCCGTATTTGCGCAAAAAACCGATACATGTAGCCGCATCATAATCATATTGATGTTTCGAGGGTTCTTGCGGTTTTGGTTCCACCAAAATGGTGCCTTTAAAACCAATTTTATGTTTGTAATCGACAACCATGTTCAAAAACCGCCCCATATGGTCCAGTTCTGCGCCCAAATCGGTGTTCAACANGGTTTCATAACCTTCGCGCCCNCCCCACAAAACGTAGTTTTCTCCGCCAAGTTTATGCGTGGCATCGATGCAGGATTTGACCGTTGCCGCCGCAAAAGCGAACATATCAGGATCAGGATTGGTGGAAGCCCCGGCCATCCAGCGCCGATGGCTGAACATATTCGCNGTGCCCCAAAGCAGTTTCGGCCCCCCCGCTTGCATTTTAGCGCCAATATAATCGGTGATCTCGTTCAAACTTGCCAAATTATCGGCAAAATTGCCTTGATCNGGGCGAATATCCGCATCGTGAAAACAAAAATAGGGCTGCCCCAAAAGCGCAAACATATCAAAAGCGATATCGGCTTTCAGACGCGCATTTTCCATCGAATTTTGTGGGTGCCACGGCCGCTCAAACGTCGGGCCACCAAAGGGATCGCCGCCTTCCCAGGCAAAACTGTGCCAATAAGCAACCGCAAAGCGCAAGTGATCTTCCAGCCGCTTACCCAGCACCACTTCGTCGGGATTATAATGTCGAAACGCCATCGGGTTCGTGCTGTTCGAACCTTCATATTTTATGGGCGAAAACCCTTCAAAAAACGCATGTGTCATTGCAACTCCTTCACATATTCAAACCGGGTCGC
>JGI26246J51724_1000125_pt1 | contig 36993 bp, 34 predicted proteins | sample SaaInlLV_10m_DNA_FD_51724 | JGI IMG/M metagenome (IMG submission 51724) | reverse complement strand
TTGCGGTAAACAATCGCCAGAAAGGCTTCCGCGACATAAGTGGAAAATGTGAAATGTTTCAATTTCGCGGCTTTCAAGGGGTCTTTACAGCTGCGGTCTACGCGATAAAGCGTTTCAATCGCCTCATGCATCCATTCAACAGGATTAACCAATGTTACGGCTTCTGTCGGATCTTCCTGAGGCGCAGCCTCAGTTTGAGAAAACGGCACAAGAAGATTTTGAATAACTTCTTGATCATAATCGCTCAGGGCGGCAAGCAATTCATCGCTTAAATACTCTGTCACAACTTTATGAACCAGTTCAGCCTGCTCGGTCGTGATCGCTTTTGCAGCCAAAATAGCCTCGAACGCCTCAACAACATAATGTGTGAACACAAACTTATTGAAGGTTAAGGCTTCCTCAGCCGATTTTGCACCCGCTTTGATTTTCTCAAGTGTAATCAAAGCCTCTTCCAACCACTCTTTTGGGCGTACAATTTCGACGTCTTGCTTCATAATCTTCCTCGCAAATATCATAGTGCTAGAGGGTACACAGCAAATTATATGCCACAATGAGATTGCATTTTGCTTCACTTAAATACTTTTCTAAAAGGCTCAGACCACAGGAAAACCTAATACCTTCTAAATAAATATCTAAGTGGTAAAAAATTATGAGCTTCAAGTTCTGATAATCGGATGGCGCGAAGCCCAGTTACTGAGAATGCCGCTTTACAAAGAACAGCGCACCAAGCCCCATGAGTATAAACAATGCCATGGCCGAAAATGATGTCCAACCGCCATAGGCCTCGGTGATCCAAGCGAATAGAAAAGGGCTTGAGGAATTCACGGACATACGGATAAACGCGATCCACCCCAATCTTGCCCCAAACCCTTCTGGGCCAAATAGCGCCAAAGGCAACGTGCCCATGGTGATCGTTTTAATTCCATCGCCCATCCCGTAAAGCACAGCAAAAACCATCAAACCGGCAAAGGTCGCGCCAAAGCCCAATAAGATAGAAAATCCGATCATCATCAAACCCAAAGAAATAAAACTTGTAATCAAAGGATGCAGCGCGCGGCCAAAGATCAATTCAAAAAACCGCCCCGCCGTTTTGGCTGGCCCAATCAACGCGCCCGCGCTCACGGCGACGGCAGCGCTGTGCCCCAATGCTTCCACATTGCTCACCCAAAGCGACATCAAAGCCCCCATAATATATCCCGAAAAGGTAAAAGACAGCACCATCCAAATCATTGCCTGACGGCGGGCCGGGCCTTGTAATGGCGGCCAAGTCTCTGACCCTTCTTTGCGCTTCTCTGGGGGCGCGCAGGTTCCATTTTCCGTTCTTAGGCTGAACCAATGCGCCGGCACGCAAATAAGCAATACGCTGGCAGCATGGATTTGCCATGTCACTTGCCACCCATAAAGATTTGAAAGCGCCAGAGTCAGTGGCCAGTAAATGGTTGATGCCACACCTCCAAACAGCGTGATCCCCGAAATTGCCGATTGCGCCGCCGGCCCGGGGCGAAGTTTTGCAATTGATGCAAAAGCCACATCGTAAAGCACAAACATTGCCGCCATTTGGGTGAGCAATATCGCAACGGTTAATCCAATCGGCCCTGTCACTTGGCTTAACCCCCAAAGCCCGCCAGCCGAGGCTACCGAGCCAAGGCTCATCACCCAACGCCCGCCGATGCGATCCACCGCAAACCCGGCCAGTATCGCGCTCAGGCCACCAAAAAAAAAGCCAATCGAGAGCAGCCCGAACACATCCGACAGGCCAAGGCCAAGCTCATCCGCCATTATGGGCAAGAGCACGGCATAAGAATAAAGCAACGTGCCATAACCCATAATCTGGGTGAGGCCCAAGCCGCAAACCGGCATGTAATATTTCAAAGGCCGCGCCATCATATCGCACAGCGCGTTTTTAGGGGGATAAAAGCCCAGTGCAGAAGGCGCGTCTGCCTTTCTTGAGTGCGTTTAATATCGTTTTCACCGAGCGCGCCGGCGTATTTTTGTGCTTCCTCTGCCCCTCTCAATTGGCTTTGCCCGCGTGCTGGCAGGCCAGCTCAACGCTTGCCAGCACACCAGAAATGCGAAGCCGGGCATAGGCCTGACGCACCCCCTGTTCAAATCGGGCATCTTGCTTCAAATCAGAGCCAAATATTTCAGCAATTGAAAGAACCGCCCCGACAGGATCCTGCTTTTGCGCGCAGGCGCTGCTCAGGCGGGGCTGCAAAGGATCGTTTATCACATAATGCACGCCTGCCTCGCTCTGCCCGTTCAAAAACAATATCCAAGCCGCAACAACCAAACAAAGCCCGTCAATCCGCCGGTTGGCAGCTAAATTAGCGCGCAGCGGCGCCAGCACGCGCTGCGGCAGCTTTTGGGATCCATCCATGGCAATTTGTAAAGTCGCATGCGCGATGGCTGAATTACGATACCGTCGCTCGAGCGCCTGCGTATAGGCTTTTAAATCTTGGCCCGGGGGCGGCGTAAAACTGGGCCGCAATTCATGCTCCCATAAGCGCTTAATAAACGCCGCCAATGCCGTGTTTTGCATCGCATCAAAAACGGTTTCATGCCCTGTCAAAACACCAAGATACGCAATGGAAGAATGGGTTGCATTTAGCAAACGCAGCTTCATTTCTTCAAAAGAGCGAACCGAACTGGTAAACTCTACCCCAACCAGTTCAAGGGGCGGGCGCGGCAGGTCGGCAAAATCCTCTTCAATCACCCATTGCCAAAACGGCTCATGCAAGACCGGTGCGGGATCGGGCCAGCAAGTCAATGCCGCAATATCTTCAACATCCTGCGCCGTCACGGCCGGAACGATACGATCCACCATGGTGGCAGGAAATCGTACGTTTTCTTTGATCCATTGCGCAAGATCCGGGTCAATTTTTTGTGCAAATTCCAGCACAACTGTTTGCAAAACGCGCCCGTTTTCAGACAGATTATCGCAGCTCAGGCAGGTAAAGGCGTTTAGACCTAATGCGCGCCTGTGTCGCAATGCCTGAACCAACAAACCAGGAACGGAAGACGGCGTTTCAGGCGTGATTAGATCCTGCCGAATTTGAGGGTGCTCCCAGTCAAGCCCGCTTAGCGCCGGTGAATAACAATATCCTTTTTCCGTAATCGTCAGCGTCACCATATTCAAATGCGGCAGCAGCAGCGCGTTCAACACCTCGCGGCGTTCATCTTCAAGAAAATAGACAGCTTTTAAAATGGTGATTTCTTCAACCAAACGGCGCGCTGCATCCATCTCAACCGCGTGATATCGAAACCCGTTTTGCGCCAAGAGATCGCGCACCCCTGCGCTGCGCAAACTGATACCAATCACATCCCAACCAATCGCGTGATCTGCGCCAAGTTGCGCCTGCATCCTTTGCAGTTGCGGCAGCCCAAAAGCGCGAAAAAACGCGCCCAGCCCAAGATGAACGACGCCAACGCGATCAAAATCCTTGGTAAGATCACTCATAAACGATAGGCTTTCTGGGCCAAAGAATACGCCAGGTCATAGGCCACCTGATGCGCTTCGTCTTCCTCCAGCATATGCGTGGCAACCAGGCCGGCTAGGAAACCGCAATCGATCCGACGTGCCATATCATGGCGCGCCGGGATCGTGCATAAAGCCCGGGTATCATCGTTAAATCCAACCGTGTTGTAAAACCCCGCCGTTTCCGTAACCAATTCGCGATAGCGCCGCATTCCTTCCGGACTGTCATAAAACCACCAAGCCGGCCCCAATTTTAAGCATGGATAGGCCCCAGCCAAAGGCGCCAGTTCGCGCGACAGCGTGGTTTCATCCAAGGTGAAAAGGATAAGCGTGAAGTTTTTTTCATGGCCAAAGCGATCCAGCAAAGGCTTTAGCCCCCCCACAAAATCGGCTGGTTTGGGAATATCAAACCCTTTATCACGCCCGTAAGCGCTGAAAACAGTCGGAGAATGGTTGCGCCATGATCCCGGGTGCAACTGCATCACCATACCATCTTCTAGGCTCATCCGCGCCATCTCCGTCAGCATTTGCCCACGGAAGCGCTCGGCCTCTTGCGATGAAGCCTGGCCCCGCACAACTTTATCAAACAAATCTGCAGCATCCTGGCAAGAAAGATTTTCGGTGCGCGCGGACGGATGCCCATGATCGGTTGCCGTTGCCCCAAAACCGCGGAAATAAGCGCGGCGCAGGCGATGGGCTTGCAAATATCCCTGCCAATTCCGGGTGTCACATTCGGTTAAAATGCCCAGACGCTCTACATTTTGGACAAATCCCTTATGTTCTGGATCAATCACATTATCGGGGCGGTAGGTGGTGATAACGCGGCCCGTCCAACCGCTGCTATGAATGCTCTGATGATACGACAGATCATCCAGCGGATCCTCTGTGGTGGCCAAAACCTCAATATTAAAGCGATCAAACAACGCCCGCGGCAAAAACGCCGGCTCAGCCAGCTTCTGAGAAATTGCATCATAAAGCGCATCGGCATTTTCAGCCGATGGGCGTTCGGTCAGGTCGAACAGTTTTTCGAATGCATATTCTAACCATACGCGGCTTGGCGTCGCGCGAAACAAGTGATAGCCGGCGCAAAACCGGCGCCAAATCGCCCGCTTATCCGCGTGTTGATGCCCGTCCTGATCGACAAGCCCCAACTCCGCCAGCGAAGTACCTTGCGAGACCAGCATCCGCAGCACATAATGATCCGGGCTTACAAAAAGATCAGTTGGATTTTTAAAAGGTTCATTCTTTGCAAACCAGGCGGGATCAACATGGCCGTGCGGGCTAATGATCGGCAGATCACGCACGCCATCATAAAGCGCGCGGGCAATGGCGCGACGCGTAGGATCAGCGGGAAGCAGAATATTGGGATCATGTAAAGGCATCACAGCTACCGCAATTGTTTCAATGCTATATTGCGATTGTTCCAAAACCAGAGCAAGCCCCAGTTGCGCCTTTTCACTTCCGCTCGGCCGGCGCCCTGCGCAGGCGGATCAGAGCGGCCAATGCCGCACTGCAATAGGCGCAGCCCGGTTTTCTCATTCTAACCGTGCCATCGCTTTCTAAACGACGCTCATCCGTTCTTTTGAGGCTTAGATCACATCCGCCAAGCGCGCGCGCACCAGCCCTGTATTCACGCCATATTTGCCCAATTCGCCGCTTAACCTTTGGTGCTCCATTTTTGGGCAGAGATCCTGAACCACGTCAATGCCGCTTGCCTGCGCTTTGCAAGCAGTTGCTTCATGTTCCACGCCAATTTGCATCCAAATGGTTTTGAACGCGGGCCAGCAGGCCAACGCATCTTCATAAATGGCAGGCACCGCATCCGATTTTCGAAAAACCTGTACCATATCGATCGGTTGCTCAATTTGATCCATGCGCGCATACACCCGTTGCCCAAACAGCAGCTCGCCCTCATATCCAGGATTGACCGGGATAATCGTGTAACCACGCCGGCTTAAATAACGGGCCACGAAATAGCTAGGGCGAATGGCGTTAAGACTGACGCCTACCGAAACGATGACCTTGTTGCGCGCCAAAATCTTGCGCAGAAATGAATCAGAATAGGCGTGTTTGCTGTTCATGATGCTCTCACTCAGTGGCCGTGCTTCCAGCATCTAACAGGGCAGATGCAGCATAGGGTAATGAATGTTGCATCTTCCAGTTTGCATGCAATTGCAACCAAAAACCGGCCTCATCACCAAGGCCAAGGGTAACGCAATAAACCTGGCAGGCTCTATCTTACCGCGCAAACACTGCGCAGCTTGCGCAAAGCACTAGCCCTCGATAATTCTTCATAGACCCAAATCACACCAGCGTGAAATTTAACTTGATTGTCTTTTCTGGAAAAATTAGGCCTTTATTCAACCCCAGAACAAAGCCCAAAGGACCAATAAAATGAAAATGATGAGTATCGTCGCGGTGACACCCAAAGAAGACGCCATAGATGAAATTGCAGCGCTGATCACAGAAAGTCGCAAGGACGGCGTCGCCGGTTTAGACGTCTATAGCATTGTCCACACCCGAGACGACGAGTTGGTTATTGTAAATCAATGGGCCTCGTTGGATGCGTTTATGGATTACGTGAATGGGCCGCATAATATGATCGAATTGATTGAACATCTCTGCCTGCGATATGATGAGGAAAATGTCTGCCGCGCCTATTCGGGGGCAATCCTTGCCCAGCACAGTCAAGCCTAACCCCCCCCTGCGGTGTCTCCAGCAACCTACCGCAAAATGTGATCAGACAAACCCTGCGGCTGATCTCTTCACGGTTTAGCCAACCCAGCCCCGAAAACAAAAAGCAAACCGGCCAGTAAATATTTGCGTAGCGCTGTATAAAAGACAGGTATTTNCTCTGCATCATGGCCGCGCAGCCCCAAAGCACTGGCGGTAGATTTCGGATCAGAGCGGCTTTAAAACCACGAAAGTTGCATCCTGCGGCAGATCAGGGTGAACAAGCCTTTTCGTCGGGCCAAACCGCGCCACGCAATGCTCTAAAACCTGATCTGAATTTGCATAATAAATATGGCTCTGCGGCGAAATTCGCGCGCTCGGGGCCACTTGAAGATTGAAAATCATTGCCACCCGGGTGTGCGACCAACAGGCCTGTAAAGCATCGAACACATAGTTTTGCCAGAGCACGACATCGCGGGTAGCGGCCAAATTAAAAGGTCCGGACATGACGGAGAAGTCTTGTTCTTGACGCGGCGCGGGGCTGCATATGAAGCTCGCCCACCTTTGTTCAAATCTGCGCTTACAGGCCGCAATCAATTGATCTGAAATATCATAGCCAATATACGATGTAACAAAGCTAGCAGGCCGTTTGAGAAGATGATCAACCAAGGCGCCATAGCCGCAGCCAATATCCGCCAAGCTAAACCCCTCTGCCCCCGACAGCTTGTCAATTTCGCACAGAATGATTTCAAACCGAAGGGCTTGCCGCGCCTCTGTCGCCCAAAAGCTGCCTTGTGGCGTGGACCCAAATTGTTGAAAACGCTTCCAATAGATCTGACTGAGTGTGTTTTCAAAGGTTGAGTTCATACGCCGGGTGCTTTCTCCAGTGCCAGCATATCAGCCAAAGCGCCGAATGCCAGCCACCAAAAATCCAGCTTCACCCAGCGAAATCACGCGCTTAAGTCTCAAACTTAGCATAAGGATGCAGTAGCAATTCGCCCTAATTTTCCAGCGCCATGCCACCCAATCTGGCTTTATAAAACTTAGAAGGTTTCGCTGGTTAGCTTTTGATTTAAGGATATCGAAAAATCTTTGCCCGAGCGTTGGCAATCCGTATTTCCCATCCGAGCGGGTGTTTTTTTCTGCGCATCGCGGCTTTGTTTTGAAATGCGGCGCGTTTTAAGCGGTGCTGGCCGTGCAATAGCGGCTTGATAAGCCGCCCATTGAAAGGCGGAAGATGGATGAGTAACCTGCATTCTGACCCTCCGCTCGCTGATCGCTTCACANATGAATACGGCGCATTTGGCAATTTGTTTAAGGAAGCGGCGCTGGTAAAAAGGGGCCTTTAAGCGCAAGGCTTGAAGACAATCGGCACAAGCTGCNCTGGCTGTACNAAGACAGCACTTATTGACTAACACCTAAAACAGCATCCATCCGTGATAATAAAATCAAATGTCAGCATAAGGGGCGCTGCGCCCGAGCGCACTGGCCACTGCTNAAAATGCCCTAACGTAAAATTTCGCGTTTGCGATTTTAAAAAACTGATAACACCTCACCAAGGGGCTTTTTAACCTTGGCGGCAGCAGGGATTTCAGCGTTTTTTGCAGCATAGCCGACCGGTAAGATCATCATTGGTTTTTCATTCGCCGGGCGATTACAGAGCTGATTTAAAAAGGCCATTGGATTAGGAGTATGCTCCAAACAAACCAACCCACTTTGGTGCAGCGCTGAAATTAAAAACCCAATTGCGATACCAACGCCCTCAGTCACATAATAATGCTTAAAACGCGCGCCATCTTCGGTTAGCCCATAGCGCTGCGCGAAGACAACAATCAGCGCAGGGGCCTCGGACAAATGAGCTTTTACAGAATGCGTACCAATCGGTTCTAAGGCAGAAATCCAAGCATCTCCTGCCATTCCGGCATAGAATTTTTGTTCTTCTGCTTCGGCGGCCAAGCGGATTTTCATTTTCATGGCCGGGTTTTTGACAATCACGAAATGCCAAGGTTGTTGATTGGCACCAGAGGGCGCAGATGCGGCAACAGAAATCGCGTTAGACAGTAAAACGTCTGAGATAGGGGCGGTGTCAAAATGCCGTACAGAATGCCGCCGGCGCATCTGCGCTAAATATGCAGCCGACACCTCTTCGGCTTCTTGCGCCGTCAAAAGGCTTCGGTCTGGAAGCGGGATTGGGCGGTAGGTCATAATGTCATCTTTTTTGCAATTTCACCGCATCAGTGTTGCCGCGATATCAGTCTTTGCCAAGCCAAAAGCCCAGCCAGAACGCTTAAAAAGGCTATTCCTGCAGCGGATTTTCTGCCGTATCGGCCCTATCATTGTATTTTTCGCCCCATTTATACAATTCGACCAGAACCGGCACTAAATCTTGAGCTTTTTCTGTAGGTGTATAAATTTTTGACCGTCTATTCTCTAAATCCACAGAACAACAGAGCAGGCTTTCCTGTTGCAGGGTTTTCAACCGATTTGACAATATATTGGTCGAAATTTTTTCTGGAGAGGCGAGCAGGTCATTAAAATGCCGCTTTTTGCCAAAGATTACATCCCGCAACACGATTAAGGACCATTTATCCCCTAAAACGCCTAATGCTTGTGCAATTGGACAACAGTTTTTTCGCTTCATGGCCTTAACACGCTTGAAAACTTACGTTTTCGTAAAATTGTATGACAATGAGATTAAAAGCATTGCAGGTCGCTTTATAATCAGATAGCTTGCATTTTGCAAGTGTTTTAAATGGTGCTTGCATCAATAGATATGACATTAAACCCTGCAGTGATCTTGCTTGCGATTTCAAAGGTATATTCAAAATGGCACCCCAAAAAACATCCTATGGAGAGTTCCTCCTAAACAATCGGCTTATCGTTCTGGTTGCCTTGTTGACCCTCACGCTTGCCGGCACTTTTGGGGCGAAAAACCTGTATTTTGACAATGATTACCGCAGTTTTTTTGGTGAAACCAATCCCCAATTGGAAGCCTTTGAAAAACTCCAACGCACCTATACAAAAATTGACAACGTTCAATTCGCGATTGATCCTCAATCGGGGAAAGCGAACTCTCCCAAAGTGTTGGCCGCCATTGAAGAGCTGACGGATATGTCATGGCAAATTCCCTATTCCATTCGCGTTGACAGCCTTTCGAACTATCAGCACACCGAAGTCGAGGGCGATGATCTGATCGTGAGAGATTTGTATTTTGACGCCGCNAATATGAGCGCTGATGAACAGAAACTCGTTGATCAAATCAGNTCAACCGAGCCAACGCTGGCGGGTAAAATTCACGATGCACAGCATCGCAGCACATCCGTAAACGTTACGATCCAATTGCCCGGCAAAAACGCCGATGAAGTGGCAGAAGTTGCCGTTGTTGCGCGTGAAATAGTTGCCGAAATCGAAGCAAAGCATGATGTTAAAATCCGTACCGGGGGCATTATTTTCTTCAATAATGCGTTTCTAGAAGCCTCGATGAATGATATGGCCTCGCTGATCCCGGCGATGTATTTGGTCATTCTAGCGGTGTCTTACATATTGCTCCGCTCGCTCTATGCCACGGCAATGGTTTTGGTGATCATCGTCCCAAGTATTCTGGTTGCGATGGGTATTGGTGGCTGGATGGGGGTTGGATTAACGCCGCCCTCAGCAAGCGCGCCGACCATCATCACCACCTTGGCGGTGGCAGATTCGATCCACTTTTTGGTNACATTAATGAACCGAATGCGCGCCGGCCATAACCAACGCGACAGCATCATCTACAGTTTGAAAGTAAACGGAAAACCCATTTTCCTGACCAGTGTAACCACTGCTTTAGGGTTCCTGTCTCTTAACTTTTCAGACTCGCCCCCCTTCCACGATTTGGGAAATATCACAGCGGTTGGCGTGATTGCCGCTTGGATCTACGCGGTCACCTTGCTGCCAATTTTGATCAGTTTTGTTACAATAAAGCCCAAAGCCACGATCGAGAAGCTCGACGGTGTTATGGGCAAATTGGGCGTATTCATTGCCGATCGCTACAAAACCGTGATGACGCTCAGCATCGCGGCGTCACTTGGATTATTAGCCTTGATCCCTTTGAATGAAATCAATGATGACTTCTTGAAATATTTCGATGAATCAATCCAGTTCCGNGAAGATTCGGAATGGATTGGACAGAATTTAACTGGCATCAATCAAATTCAGTTTGATCTAAGTTCCGGTGAACCAAACGGGATCAGCTCGCCCGATTTCATCAAGAAAATCGCNGCCTTTACCGATTGGGCGATGAATGAANAACCCGTTACCCACGTGCAATCGATCTCTGACACGTTCAAACGTTTGAACCGTGATCTAAACGGCGGCGATCCGGCTTTTTACAAAATACCCGAAAGCCGCGAATTGGCCGCGCAATATTTGCTGCTATATGAACTGTCCCTGCCCTATGGGCTGGATTTGAACAACCAATTGGACATCAATAAATCGTCAACGCAGATTGTGATTACAATTGAAGATATGACCACGAATGAAGTCAGGGCCTGGTTGCAACGCGCTGAAGATTTCCTCGCCAATGATCTGGGCATCAACACCTATGCGGTCGGTCCCACGGTGATGTTTGCCTATATCGCCGAGCGCAATATCAAAAGCATGCTATCGGGTACTTTCTTTGCGGTATTGCTGATCAGCGGTGTGATTTTGATTGCGCTTAAAAACGTGCGCCTCGGCGTCATCAGCCTCGTGCCAAATCTCTTGCCAGCGGGCCTTGCATTCGGCCTTTGGGGCTTACTTGTCGGGCAGGTCAATATGGCTGTTGCCGTGGTTGCGGGAATGGCTTTGGGCGTTGTGGTCGATGATAGCGTGCATTTTTTAAGCAAATATCAAATTGCGCGGCGCGATGAAAAGCTTTCACCTAAAGACGCGGTTATCTTTGCGTTTACGGGGGTTGGAACCGCGCTTTTGGTTACGACCATCATTTTAGCGGCGGGCTTTTTTATTCTGGCGCAATCCAGCTTTGGCTTAAACAGCTATATGGCCAGTCTCACCGCCATCGCGTTGATCATGGCGCTGATCGCAGACTTGACTTTACTGCCGGCGCTGTTGATTGCTTTAGATAAAGACACACCTTCAGAAGCTGCAGAGCACGCAGCCAATGATGGCCCAGACACACCGGCAATGCAGCCAACATCTTAAGGAGAAAGAGATGAAATTTTTACCCCTGATTTTGATTGCAGGCCTAACAGGCCTTAGCCTTCCCTCAACCGCGGCCGCCTCTCCTGAAAAGGGATTGGAGATTGCCACAGAACTTGACAAACGTGACACGGGTTTCAAAGATTCAACCTCTACAATGGTTATGGTTCTATCTGACCAACATGGCCAATCCACCCAACGCGCGATCAGAAACCGAACTTTAGAAGGGTCCAGCGAGGGCGATTTATCGCTGGTTATATTTGACTCGCCCGGGGACGTGCGCGGAACCGCCTTTTTATCACATACAAAAAAGGCAGGCTCGGATGATCAATGGCTGTTTTTGCCTGCGTTAAAGCGGGTGAAACGCATTGCCTCATCGAACAAAGCCGGGCCTTTCATGGGCAGCGAATTTGCCTATGAGGATATTTCGAGCCAAGAAATCGAGAAATACACCTATAATTATCTGCGCGATGAAAAGGTAAATGGGCTCGATTGCTTTTTGGTGGAATATGATCCGGTTGACCGGAAAAGCGGCTATTCCCGCCAATTGGTATGGATCGATAAAAAAGAATACCGGCTGCAAAAGATCGAATTTTACGATCGGAAAAACAGCCTATTAAAAACACTCTCCTACGCAGATTATAATAAGTTTCTCGGAAAATATTGGCGGGCAGATACCCTGAGTATGGAAAATCATCAGACGGGCAAGAAAACCCAATTACAATTTTCGGACTGGGCCTTTCAAACCGGCATGACCGAAAAAGATTTTCAGAAAAACGCGCTTAAACGTATCAAATGAAGCCGCTTAGTTTATCTTGGCCCACAGCCATATTACTGACCTGTGGGCCCGCCGTCTCGGGTGAAGTCAACCTGACCATATCCCCCCAAGTCAGCTATTTCCCAAGCCATGCTGAAGGAACGATTGAATATGGTAAATCGGTTGAATTAAAGCTCGACGCGTATCATGATTTTGACGCCTATCGCGCAGAGCTTGAATTGATCGCGCGCGCAGATGCCGATGATAAGGGCCGTAGATTGGTTGAGGCGCGCCAAGCCTATCTGCGCCGGTCCTTTAGCAATTTTGATCTTTATATCGGGCAGCGCCAAACCTTTTGGGGCAAAGCAGAAAGCAGAAACGTTGTTGATGTTATCAACCAAAGCGACGCGGCTGCAAATCAGGGGAGCGAGGCAAAATTAGGCGCCCCATCGCTGTCGCTTGATGGCTATTTCGATTTCGGTGATCTGCAATTATGGTATATTTCGCGTTTTCGTGAGCGCACATTCAACGACGGCAACGGCCATCCAAGCAGTGGCTTAAATGTGACCACAAGCCTCTATGAACGCTCTGAAGGCAAAGAGGCAGATGATATTGCGGCGCGGTTTTCTACCTTTTCGGGCGATTGGGATTTTGCAGTTAGCGGTTTCCAAGGCACAGCCCGCGAGCCACTTATAACACCAACCCAAGACAGTAGCGCGCTGAACGCGACCTACATGCTGCAGGAAACAATCGGGTTTGAAGCGCAATTTACCGGCGATCCAACGCTTTTGAAATGGGAAAGCCTGCATGGAACACAATCGGGGGCAGGCTTCGACGCCGCGGTTGCCGGTTTGGAATATACGCTTTATGGCGCCTTCGGGCAGGTCTGGGATCTTGGACTTATCGCTGAGGGCCAATATGACACCCGTCCACAAGCAGCGGCCGAACGCTTTTACAGTGCAGGCTTACGCCTTGTTTTGAATGATGCCAAAGATACAAGCTTCTTGGCATTGATGTCACAGGACCAAAAGCAAGAGCAATCTTTGATTGCTTTTGAAGCATCGCGGCGGCTGAACNATTGGTCCAGTTTGGAACTGCGCAGCCAATTCTATGACGCCAAAAAAAGCGGTTTGGCTTTCTCGGGCATTGCCGATGATGATGTGATTTCCCTCACCATAAATATGTTTTTCTAAAACCGCAGGCTATGGGGCTGAACCACAGCGTTCTGAAATTTTGTTAACTTTGATCGCTGGCAGTCTTTTCGGAGAATGGAACTTTGGGCTAAGCTAAGGCGAACCCAGTAAGGAGGCAGCGCTATGCGCCATGCCAAAACCCTAGAAGCCCTGTCGCAGCTTTTGCCCGGCCGCCTTAGNACATCAAAGTCGGATCGCAACCTTCATGGCCGCTCAGAAAGTTATTTTGATCTCATGCCGCCGGACGCTGTGGCCTATGTGGAAACCACGCAAGAGGTTCAAAACCTGCTCAAGATTTGTTCGCAATTTGAATGCCCCGTGATTGGATGGGGCACCGGCACATCGCTCGAGGGGCATACCTCGGCTCCACGTGGTGGGATCAGCGTCGATTTTTCGCGGATGAACAAACTATTACAACTTAATGCTGAAGATATGGATGTTCTTGTGCAGCCCGGGCTCACCCGCGAAGCGCTGAATATCGAATTGCGGGCCAGCGGGCTGTTCTTCCCCGTTGACCCAGGGGCCAATGCCTCATTGGGCGGCATGGCCGCAACGCGCGCCAGCGGTACAACCACGGTGCGCTATGGTGGCATGCGGGAAAATGTAAAAGCATTAGAAGTTGTTCTTGCGGATGGCCAAGTGATACAGACGGGCAACCGGGCGCGTAAATCTTCTGCCGGCTANGATCTCACGTCGCTTTTGGTGGGATCCGAAGGCACGCTGGGGCTGATCACAAAGCTTACCTTGCAGCTGCATCCACAGCCAGAAGCNATAAGCGCCGGCATCGTAGCTTTTGACAGCATGCAGCAAGCGGTAAAGGCCGTGATCGCAACAATACAAATGGGCTTGCCCATGGCGCGTATAGAATTCGTTGATGGCGCAACCGCTCAAGCCTTTAACGAATATGCTGGCGCTGAAATGCGCATTCAACCACATCTGTTGTTTGAGCTGCATGGCAGCGATGCCAGCGTTGCTGAAAATGCCGAATTATTTTGTGATATCTGTCAAGAATATGGCGGTGCCGGGTTCCAATGGTCCGCGCTGCCCGAAGAAAGAACCGCGCTTTGGACGATGCGCCATAATGGCTATTACGCCGTTCTTGCAAGCCGCCCTGGCGCGCGTGCAATCGTAACTGATATTTGTGTGCCAATCTCTGCTCTGGCGCACGCGGTAGAAGAAACCCATGCAGATATTGCCCGAAGCGCGATCAGCGGGCCTATTTTAGGGCATATGGGGGATGGAAATTTCCACGCGATTCTGCTGATCGATCCTGACAATGCATCCGAATACAGAGCTGCAATGCAGATTTCCGACCGTATGGCCGAACGCGCACTGGCCTTGGGCGGCACCTGTACCGGCGAGCATGGGATTGGCATGGGCAAGCTGAAATTTATGGAGCAAGAGCATGGTCTAGCCTGGGAGGTTATGCGCGGCTTGAAACGCCAAATGGATCCCTTGAACATCTTAAATCCAGGTAAATTGTTAAGGCAGAATTAAGGCGCCGGATCGCAGTGCAGATCAACGCCCTGCGATCAGAGTCTGAGCCGCCACACGCGCGGCATCCGTAACCTGCGTTCCTGAAATCATACGCGCAATCTCATCCACGCGCTCTTCGCGATCAAGCTGTTTGATCCGCGAGACAGTATGGCTATCTGTTTGATGTTTGCTGACTTGGAATTGTGCATCACCTAATGCGGCAACCTGTGCAGAATGCGTGACCACCAGCACTTGCCCGGATTGCGCCAGCTCTGCCAAACGTCGGCCCACCGCATCGGCAGTGGCCCCCCCGACCCCGCGGTCAATCTCATCAAAAATCAAAGTTGCGTGCGAATTACCCGCATTGAGGCACACTTTCAGCGCCAATAAAAATCGGCTTAATTCACCACCAGAGGCAATTTTCCCCAAAGGCCCCGCCGGCGCGCCTGGATTGGTGGCCACGCAAAAATCGATTTGATCAATCCCCTCAGGGCCTGCGGCGGCCGCGGTCAGTCTGGTTTCAAACACTGCCCGCTCCATTTTCAGCGGTGCCAATTCTAAGGCCATCGCTTGATCCAGCTTTTCGGCGGCAGCGCTGCGCGCAAGCTGCAACTCTGCTGCCCGCGCAGCATAGACGTTTTCGGCTTCGGCTTGCGCTGCCCGCAGGGCGTTCAAATTGTCTGCGCCGGCGTCCAAACGCAGCAAACGCGCTTCTAAATCGCCGGCTAAGTCAGCCAATGCATCGGCATGGACATCATGCTTACGCGCCAAGCCGCGCATCGCAAACAAGCGCTCTTCAAGCGTTTCAAGCTCATGTGGGTTAAACCCGATTGCGTCTAAACAGGCTTCAACCTCATTCAGCGTATCTTGCAAGTCATTCATCACGCGCGACAAACTGTCGAGCGGCGCGTCTAATTCATCGTTTAACTGTGCAGCAGCCTCTTGCAGCCAGCGCTGGGCATCATCCAGCAAAGCTTCGGCGCCCTCGCGCCCCAGTGCGTGATGGGCTTTAGACACATCTGCGCGCACCCGCGTCGAGGCCTGCATCAACCGCCGCTTCGCATCCAACGCATCCGCCTCGCCAGGTTTTGGATCCAGCGCGCTTAATTCAGCCACCGCATGGCGCAGAAACTCTTCTTCGCGGCGCAACTCTGTGACCGCTTCGCTTTCCAGTTCAACCGCTTTGCGAGCGCGCTCTTTTTCGCCCCAAGCTTTGGCGACCGCCGCTTTCAAAGCGCCATATTGGCCATATTCGTCTAATAAATTGCGGTGCCCTTTGGCGTTTAACAAGCCCCGATCATCATGCTGGCCATGTAGTTCAACCAAATGCTCGGACAGTTTGCGCAGCAATTCACCTGACACCCGGCGGTCATTGATCCAGGCGGTTTTACGCCCCTCTCGCCCGTTGATACGCCGCAATATCAACTCTTGCGAAACAGGCAATCCATGCTGCTCGAGTAAATCCAAAACCGGGTGGTCATCGGGCAAATCAAACCACGCGCTTACTTCNCCTTGCTCGGCCCCTTGGCGCACCAAATCAGATGGTCCGCGCCAGCCAAGTACGAAGCCCAAACTATCAAGCAAAATAGACTTTCCCGCCCCGGTTTCTCCAGTCAGCACGTTCAAGCCAGCCCTCAACGAAAGCTCAAGATGATCAATAATCAAAATATCGCGAATATCTAATCCTTTGAGCATCGCCTTAGCCCGTCTGCTTCATCACAGCCATTCGCCTTTTACAACTTGTCGGTAGACTTTGCTCAGCCATCCCGTACCCGATACTTTTGGAGAATAGCCCTTCGATTTAAGCAGCGCGAAACTGGCGCGATACCATTCGCTTGACTGATAATTATGCCCTAAAATCGCCGCCGCAGATTGGGCCTCATCCACCAAACCAAGCGAGAGATAGGCCTCCACCAATCGATGCAAAGCCTCGGGGGTTTGCGATGTGGTTTGAAAATCTTCAACGACCACTCTAAACCTATTCACCGCCGCGCCATAATGCCCAGATTTCAAATAATAGCGCCCAACTTCCATTTCCTTGGCGGCCAAATGGCTAAACGCCAGATCAAATTTCAATTTTGAGGGTTCAGCATAATCGCTTTCGGGATATTGCTCAATCACAACGCGGAACGCTTCAAGCGCCTGCAATGTCAGCCCCTGATCGCGGCCAATATCCGAAATTTGATCGTAATAGCTTAACGCCAAAAGATATTGCGCATAAGCGGCATCTTCATCTGCTGGGAAAAAATCGACATATCGCTGGGCTGCGGCGCGGCTTTCATCATATTTCTTGCCTTGATGATAAACGAATGCTTGCATGATCAAGCCGCGTTTGGCCCATTCAGAATAGGGATAGAGCCGCTCTATTTCACTGAAATATTGCGCGCCTTGATCATAGCGTTTCTTGTTCAGCTCTATTTCAGCCTTCTTAAAAATCTCTTCAGGGCTGAAATTTTCAAGATTTTCAGGCTCTTGGCTTTTAAAAGCATCCTCACATCCGGCCAATAAAAAAACGCCCAACAGCGCTGCGGCGATCCCGTGGCGAAACCCATATGCCTTCATTCGCGAACATCCCTTTTGTACAAATCACAAAGCCGCATCCTACTTGGCCTCATGGCGTTGTTGTAACATAAAAACAAGGGGATCAAAAAGAGCGATCTTTAAGACGCTGCGCGATATTCTTCTAAACAAGCCCCGATACCGGGCAATATTTGCAACACATCATCGCTGCAAGACACGCGTTCAAAACTTCCAGGCGTGGCGAACAAAACGCATAAGAGGTTATTGGTGATCGCATGCCCGGCACGATGCCCGATATAATGCCCAATGATCGGAGCACCGCTTAAGGTTAAATCACCCAAAGCATCAAGCATTTTATGCCGCACGGCTTCATCGGCGTGCCGTAAACCACCGGGGCTTAGCACTTTTGCGCCGTCAACCACCACGGCATTTTCCAAACTGCCGCCCCGCGCCAACCCATTCGCGCGCATCGTCTCAACATCCACGCTGCGGCAAAAGGTACGGCTGTCGCATAACTCGCGCACAAAAGAACCGTTTGACATATTAATCGATTTGCTTTGCACGCCGATCGCAGCGTCTTTAAAATCGATATGAAAGCTCATCTTGGGAACATCACTGGGAACCAAACGCGCCCAACCCTGATCGGTTTTAAATTCAATGTCTTTCAAAATCCGGATCGCCTCGACAGGCTGATCCAATTGCGTCAGCGGGTCTGCCAATATCTGGCGCACAAACGGAACCGCGCTGCCATCAAGAATGGGCACTTCAGGGCCGTTAATTTCAATCCGTGCGTTATGCACACCGCAGCCCGCCAGCGCCGAGAGCAGATGCTCTACGGTTGAAACAGATATACCCGCTTCATTCACCAGCTTTGTGCATAATGGAGATTGCTCAACCCTGTCCCAGCGGGCCGGAATAGCGCAATCCCCAATTTCTACATCGCTGCGGAAAAAACAGAGGCCGAAATTCGCGGGGGCCGGGCAAAGTTTAAGCTCGACCTCCTCACCGGAATGCAACCCAATGCCGCGAAAGACCAGAACCTTAGAAACAGTGGTTTGCAATTTAACCCCAAAACTCTTTTATGATTTGCAACGCTTCTACCTTAAATGGGCCAACAATCACAATTCAAACTTTGTTACGCACTGAAACATGGTCGCTCAAAACCAGCACGAATTTGCCCAATTATTTATTGCGCGAGCGCATCCCCATCAAAAGAGGGGATGCAATGCTTGACATATCGATGGATTTAGTTCGCCTGACGGCGCAAAAAGGCGGGCACTTCGATCCGCTCTTGTTCTAAAGGCGGCTCTGCCGCTTCTGCTGTTGGAGCGCGCGAAACGGGTGTTTCTTGCGGCGCTGCAGGGGCTGTGGCCACGCTCGAACGATCACTTTCTGCACCCGACATGCGGTTGATAAGAGATCCAATTCCAAACCGCGGACGCTCGGAAGCCGCAGGTTCTTCTTCAACCTGACTTTGAGGTTGCGCCGAGGCGGGGGTGGTTTTCACCGCAGCCCGAAGGCGCGCCATCGCTTCATCGGTTGGCACACCGGCCGCAGAGACGCGCACCGCCGTATCTTCGCCCAATTGAAGCGGCGCGGCCGGTTGCCCTTGATAGGCAGGAGGCGGCAGGCTGTCATCCTGTCCCCCCAATCTCTCGTCATGCGGCGCAAGCGCCTCATCCAAATCATGTGCGCTTCCGGCATCCGCGAATAAATCCGCCTCGGGCGCAGCGGGCACCGTCAGCTCTGGCTCGCGCTCCTGCGCCAAAGTAAGCTCGGCAGCCTGCTCAGCAGCGACCAAGGGCTCAGCCATTCTCCGGCGTGGTTGGGGAATTTCATTGCTGCTTTCGCTCACGTCAATGCCAGTGGCAACGACTGAAACCCGCATTTTACCCGCCATCTCCGTGTCCAACGTTGAACCGACGATGATATTGGCATCCGCATCCACTTCCTCGCGCACCCGATTGGCCGCCTCATCCAACTCAAACAAGGTTAAATCTTGGCCACCGGTGATGTTGATCAAAACGCCGCGTGCGCCGTTCAGACTGATTTCATCGAGCAGTGGATTGGCAATTGCTTTTTCAGCCGCCTGAATAGCGCGGTCTTCGCCCTCCGCTTCGCCTGTGCCCATCATCGCCTTGCCCATTTCATCCATTACGGCGCGGACATCGGCAAAGTCCAAATTGATCAAGCCGGGGCGCACCATCAGATCGGTGACGCCTTTGACGCCCTGATACAAGACGTCATCCGCCATGCTGAACGCATCTGTAAAGGTGGTTTTTTCATTCGCCAGACGGAATAAATTCTGGTTCGGGATGATGATCAGCGTATCAACCATCTTTTGCAGTGCCTCGACGCCCTCTTCAGCCTGACGCATCCGCTTGGCACCTTCGAACTGAAACGGCTTGGTAACAACCCCAACCGTAAGCACCCCAAGTTCGCGCGCGGCTTGCGCGATGATCGGTGCCGCGCCCGTGCCCGTTCCGCCCCCCATTCCGGCCGTGATAAAACACATATGCGATCCCGCCAAATTATCGACGATTTGTTCGATGCTTTCTTCAGCAGCGGCAGATCCAACCGACGCCCGTGCGCCCGCGCCCAAACCCTCGGTCACTTTCACACCCAACTGGATACGCGTGCTTGATTGGCTTTGCTGCAGCGCCTGTGCATCGGTGTTCGCAACGACAAATTCAACGCCATCCAGCTCTTTGCTGATCATGTTATTCACCGCATTACCGCCAGCGCCACCAACGCCAAAAACGGTAATTCTGGGTTTTAGTTCATCATATTGGGGCACTGAAAGTTTCAATGTCATGGTTAATCCGCCTGTGATTTGTCCCATTTTGGGAACATTTTTAATTATTACGTGAATGGTAGCTAAATAAATTCAAAAGGTCACGCAAAATTACGATCTACCCGCTAAATATGGGCGATTTTGTGCCCATAACACCCGATCTAGGCGCCAGCCTTCCGCTAAGCTCTACCAATTATCTTTAAACCAGCGCATTGCTCGTTTCAAAGAGCGAGTCGGATAGCGCGCGGTTGTCATCTCAAAATCCCACCATTCATCTTGCGGATGGGCGGCAAAAAGACTTAATCCGACCAAACCGGCGCAATTGGCGCCCGCGTATGCTGGCGGCAATCCGTGGATGCGCAACGGTCTGCCCAAGCGCACTTGTTGGCCCAACAACCGGCTGGCTAAATCATCTATACCCGGGATCTGGCTGCCACCGCCCGTCAGCACGATTTGCTGCGCGGGCAGATGATCAAACCCGGCAGCATCCAAGCAGGCTCTTATATCTTCAAAAATTTCTTCCATTCTTGGCCGTATAATACCGATCAACTCGGCGCGGCTGACCATCCGTCGATCCCGTTCCCAATCGCCGGTATCGCCGCCCATTTCGATCATATCCCGGTCATCCATACCGGTGGCAATCAGCCCTCCATGCATGGTTTTAATCCGCTCTGCCAGCGCCATAGGAACTTGCAAGCCCATCGAGATATCCCGCGTAATATGGTCACCGCCTAGCCTGACCGTATCGGCGTAAATCATGTGCTTTTTCATAAAAATCGATACGCTTGACGTCCCGCCGCCGATATCAATACAGGCCCCGCCAAGCTCTTGCTCATCTTCGACCAAAGACGAAACCCCAGACACATAAGCAGAAGAAGCGACGCCCGCCAATTCAAGGTCGCAGCGCTTCACGCAATAGGCCAGATCATGAATGGCTTTTTCAGAAACGGTCAGCATATGCATATCCGCCCCCAACACGTTGCCAATTTGATCGCGCGGATCTGACAGGCCGCTGCGTTGATCCAAAACGAAATTAACCGGCTGCGCGTGCAAAACCTCGCGCCCCTCTCCAAATTCAGGGATATCACACGCTGCTAAAACGCGGGCCACATCTTGATCTTGAACGATTTGACTTTCCACGTTGACCTCGCCCGTCACGCCATAAGACCGCGGGGCGCCGCCTGAAAAGCAGGCAATCACGTGATCCACATGCAACCGCGCCATTTTCTGCGCGGATTGTAAAACCGTACGAATGGCGCGCTCGGCTTGCGGCATCGATATAATCTCGCCAAATTCCACACCGCGAGACTGGGTGGTTGCCGCGCCCACCACGCGAAACTCGGATTGCCCCGCCAACGAGCCGACCCCATCAAAGCCCTCAGAGGCCCCGCTGCCTTCAAAGCGCAGGATAAAACATCCAATTTTCGCAGTGCCCATATCCAAAACAGCGATCACTCCACGCTGCAATGCTGCTTTGCGCATCGCCCGCATAGCACGTTGAGATTCATAAAGCCCTGCCATCTTTAGTCTCCAGTCTTCATCTGTATCACGTCCTGAGATCCCAAAAGCGCCTCTTCTCCAAGGCGCAAGGTCATTCGGCTTTCAAGGCGCATATCCACCACTTCAATATCGCGGGCCAAAAGATCTTGCGCCTGATCCAAGCCAATGATGCGCTCTAAGGCTTGCACAGGATCGCGTTCGGGCAACATCAAGCGTTGATCGCGATCCAAGGCAACATCCCAGCGTCTCTGCCCCACGTAAACCATACCCCGCAACCGCTCGGCTAAGGGGCGCGCCGCAGCGTAAAGTGCCAAGGCTTGGGCCACATGTTGATCCGCCCCGGCGCCCGCGATCAAATTCAGCTGCGGGTAATCCAGCCGCGANGACGCAGTGCGAACNTAGGCGCCAGTTTCATCCAGCAATTCAAGCGCCTCGCGGCGGCGCCAAATAATAGCCGGACGCCGCTCTTCTATCTCGATCTGGACCATCTCGCCCCAGTGTACATTCACCCGTGCTTCTTTTACAGGATCGAGNCCCAAGATCGTTTCGCGCATCTGCGCAGAGTCCAAATCAAAAGAACTGATCGGAAAATCAATATTCAAAACCTCGCGAATATCTTGCGCCACATCATCGCTGGCGCCGCTGATCGACATTAAATCAATCATGAATTCGGGTCGCTCGACAAACAGCGTAGCCGCCTGATTGTAAATCAAACGCACCGCATCCCGGCGCTGCTGATCGCCAAAATAAACCCCAAGCGCGGCCAGCATTAGACCGACGGGCAGCCCGTAAATCACTGCAAATCTTAAGNCCGGCCGCAGCATAATCCTGTGCAGACGATAGGCCAGCCGCGAGGGTGCAGGATCCTCTTGCCGCTTCGGCCTGCCAATCAGCGATCGCATCCAGCATCCTCCACGATACGCCGACACAGCGCCCCAAAGCCAATGCCAACGCTGGCAGCTTGTTCGGGGCTTAGCGAGGTGGGGGTCATGCCCGGTTGCGTATTTGTTTCGAGCAAGATCAACCCCTCTAGCCCTTTCGTTTCATCCCAGCGAAAATCGGTTCGGCTCAAACCGCGGCACCCCAACGCTTGATGCGCGCGCAGCGCATACTCCAAACAGGCGGCAGTGATCTCAGCCGGCACATCCGCTGGCACCACATGGCGGGACCCCCCCGGATGATATTTGGCGGCATAATCATACCATTTTTCGGTGATAATATCCGTGACAGCCAAGGCTTGATCATCTAGCACGGTGGTGGTTAATTCACGCCCCGGCACGAACCGCTCTATCATAACTAGATCGGGCAAGTCATCGCCAAGATCCGGCAAAACGTTAGCCCCGTCTTGAACGAAATATATCCCAACAGACGAGCCTTCATTATTGGGCTTGATCACGTAAGGAGCGGGCAGCAAAAACTGGCTGGCGGCATCTGATTTTGCTACGATTTTACTGTCGACCACGGGCAGCCCCGCCTCAACAAACGCTTTTTTTGAGCGCTGCTTATCCATTCCCAAAGCAGAGGCCAAAACACCCGAATGCGTGTAGGGGATTTTCAACCATTCAAGAAGGCCTTGAACCGCGCCATCCTCACCCCAGCGACCATGCAGCGCATTGAACGCAACATCGGGGCGCAGATCCTCAAGCCGCTGGGCAAGATCTGCGCCAGCGTCCAGCTCAATTACCTCAAATCCTTCGCCCCGCAAAGCGGCAGCGCATTCGCGCCCGCTGACAAGAGAGACTTCGCGCTCGGCGGAAAGCCCCCCCATTAACATTGCCACTTTTTGGGTTGCCCTGCTCGACATACCCGCTTCGCCTTTACCCGGCCCTGTGAGCCGATTTATTCGCGCCTGTTTTCAGGCGTCATTCCGGTTGATGATCACCAACCCGCATAATCTCCCACTCTAGCTGTATTCCGCTGGATTGGAAAACCTTTTTTCGCACCATTTCGCCCAAATCTTCTAAATCTTTGGCGCTGGCATCTCCGGTATTGATCATAAAATTTGCGTGCTGCGGGCTGATTTGCGCGCCGCCGATGCGCGCGCCGCGCAAGCCCGCCTCATCAATCACTTTCCATGCCTTTAAGCTGTGATCATCATCAGGCTGCCCCGTGCTGGAGAACCCGGCCGGATTGCGAAACGTGCTGCCCGCGCTGCGCAGCTTTGTCGGTTGCGATTGATCCCGCCTGAGCAGCTGATCTTGCATGCGCGCGGCCAAATCCTTTGGATGACCTGCCTTGGCGCGAAACGTGGCGGCCGTAATAACGCAACCCGCGGGAAGATCGCTAGCGCGATACCGCAAATTAAGATCTTTAGCGGGTAAGGTTTTGGACGCACCAGAGCGCAACACCACCTCAACGGTTTCCAAAACATCGGCCACATAGGTGCCATAACAGCCCGCATTCATTTTCACAGCGCCGCCAACCGCACCGGGTATGGTGCGCAAGAACGTCAGATCTAGCCCAGCTTGTGCCGCCTGTTTGGCAAGATGCGCATCCAGAACGGCCGCGCCAACCCTGATTTGATTGCCCGAAATTTCAATGTGATTAAACGCGCGCCCCAACCGTATGACAACAGCGCGCACCCCACCATCACGCACAATCACATTGCTTCCAACCCCCATCGGAAAAACATCAATATGGCTGCATAAATCTTTGATAAAATGCGATAAATCTTCTTTGCTTTCTGGAAGAAAAAAGTAATCGGCGGGGCCACCAACGCGCATCCAAGTTAAATCGGCCAAAGGNCGATTGGCCGTCAACTGGCCTTTGGGGGCGGGCATATTCACCATTGCAGGCTCCTTGCAATTTCTTCGCATCATCCGTGATATCCGCGCATGGATGGTTTGTTCTGCAGCGGCAAAGCAATAAAGGTCAAGCTCAAACGCGCTTATTGGGCGCCGCGCGCCTTCTAAGATGAACGCAAACGCGGCAAGTCACCCCTGTGAGCGCTCTTCGAGCATTAGCCAGTCTTCTTCAGCCTCAGAAAGGGCGTTTTGACGCTCGAGCAATGCTTGCGTTGCCTTTTCAAACTTTAACGGCGCAGCCGAGTACAGATCAGGCTCTGATAGATACGTTTCAAGCTTTACAATCTCGGCCTCAAGGCGGGCGATCAAGTCTGGAAGACTTTTTAAGCGGTGTTTCTCGGTAAACGATAAAGAATTTTCATGATTTTTATCAACGTCTTGCGCTGTATCTTTCATCTTTCTTTTTTCAGCGATCTCGAGAGGCTCGGTTTGCGGCTTGCGCTGTGATTGATAATCCGACCAGCCCCCTGCATAAAGCGTGGCCTGGCCATCCCCTTCCAGCGCAACCGTCATATTGACCGTGCGATCCAAAAAATCGCGATCGTGACTGACCAGCAAGACGGTCCCGTCATAATCCGCCAAGAGCTCCTGCAGCAAATCCAACGTTTCCACGTCCAAATCATTGGTTGGTTCATCCAACACCAAAAGATTGCTTTGCCGCGCCATGATTTTGGCCAAGAGCAAGCGGGCTTTTTCGCCCCCAGAAAGCGATTTCACGGGCGCGCGCGCGCGCGCTTCATCAAATAAAAACTCTTTGAGATATCCCACCACATGTTTGGGTTGACCGCGTACCAGAATTTGGTCGGCTTTTCCTGAGACGCGCATCTCTGGATCGCCGGTCAGACTGTCCCAAAGGCTCATCTCAGGGTCTAACTGCGCGCGGGTTTGATCAAACACAGAGACCAGCAGATTGGTTCCCAAGACGACGCTGCCTTTATCGGCGGGTAATTCACCCAATAAAATTTTCAGAAGCGTTGTTTTCCCCACCCCATTAGGGCCAACAAAAGCAACACGATCACCCCGTTGAATTTTGATGGAAAAATCTTTGAACAGCTCTTGATCCCCGAAACGCTTGCCGATTGCTTCTGCTTCGATCACTTTGCGGCCCGATTTGCGCCCCGCCTCCAGTGCCATCGCCGCGCGATCCTGCCGTTTGATCATTGACGATCGCTCGCTGCGCAAATCTTGTAGGGCGCGCACCCTGCCCTGGTTGCGCTTACGCCGCGCGCTGATGCCCTCAACAGCCCAGCGCGCTTCCGATTTAATCTTCCGATCCAATTTATGGCGCTGGATGTCTTCTTCTTCCCACAATTTATCGCGCCAGGCCTCAAACCCAGAAAAGCCAACTTCATTGCGGCGCACCGCGCCACGGTCAATCCATAGGATTGCCCGCGTCAGACGCTCGAGAAACCGCCGGTCATGGCTGATCAGAACAAACGCCGCGCGGGTGCTGCGCAGCTCTTCTTCAAGCCATGAGATCGCCTCAATATCCAAATGGTTGGTCGGTTCATCGAGCAGCATCAATTCGGGCGCTTCTGCCATCAGCTTGGCCAGCGCTGCGCGTCGACGCTCGCCACCTGACGCCGTCGCTACCGGGCGGTCCGGTTGAAACTTAAGCCCCTCTGCGGCGCGCTCCACGCGATAATAATCACCCGGCTCCAAACCGCTCATCGCAAAATCGCCCAAAGTGTCAAACCCAGTCATTTGCGGATCTTGTTCCATATAGCCCACCGAGCTTGCCGGCGCCAAAACACGGTTGCCTCGATCGGCATCGACCAGACCGCTCATCACTTTCATCAAGGTCGATTTTCCAGATCCATTGCGCCCCACAAGCGCCACACGGTCGCCCGGTTGAACGATCAGATCCATCCCGTCAAAAATCGGATTGCCCCCAAAGGTCAGGGAAATATCTTTTAACTGCAAAAGCGGAGTACGTGCCATAGCCCGCCAGCTATGCGGCTTACTCTAAAAGGTCAAGAGAGCGCCCGCAAAAGACGTTTGCGCGCTGGCGGGATACGGCCGACCTCAACCCCGGTAAATACATGGAGCGTGTTCATATGTTTATCTACAACAGCATGATCGCTGACCCAACCGCCCATTAACAAATAGCTGCGCAGCAAAGGCGGCATATGACGCATCGCCAACCGAACATCAGGCTTTCGCCGCAAGCGCGCCGCAAATTCAAACACATTGGGCGCCTTCACCCGCGGCAACCACCGCTTTGGCGCCAGATGCTTGTCGCGCAGCATCGCAAACGCATCCAGATAGGCTTTCGTGTCAGTGCCGCGAAACGACGTGCATCCAAACAGAAAATCTACCTTTTGCGCATCAACAAACTGGGTTAACGCACCCCAAGCCACCCGCAGGATATCGGGGTCTTGATTTTGCGGATGGATGCAAAAACGCCCCATTTCAACCAGTTTTCCGTCAAAGCTTTGCAAAGCTGATAGCTCATAAAACTGCGCAGAATAGCTTTTTTCGATATCGCTGCCGCCATTTAGATGGAGCAGCCTGAAACAACATACAAGCGCACCTGTTGCAACCTCTTCGATCAGCATATGCGCGCAAATATCATCGAACCGGTCTTGATCAAGACCAGTTTCAGATCGCAAATTAAACGCCAAACACCGCAACGCTTGTGCAGAGTGAACATCTTGAAGGTTTTCAGCAAGTCTGGCGGCATATTTAGCTTTTTTCAACATGATAGCCCAGCCACATCCCTGACAAATCGTGGATCATTCGCGCGCGCGCAGCACAGCAAAAACCGCTCGGTCTCTGCCACAGTGCTGGCCTTTTCCTTGCAATCGGGTTTATTCGTTGATGACCGAAGCGGCATCCGGGGATCCTATCGATAAAAGGATACGGCTGAACATCCCCTTCTCTTCCCTTGGAGGAAGCGTGACGCGCGGTTGCAACGCCACGATTTGACCATCCGACAAGCTGAATCGTTGGATGTTTTTCACCACATCATTTTTGTCAAAGCTGACCACCAAAATATTCCGTTCAATTTCTTCAGCGCCCCGTAAGCCTTTATTTTGCAATCGACTGCGCACATAAAAATATGCGTCTTGTTCGATCAAACCTTCTGTGGTGGGCAGCCCCAATTGCTCTTCTACGCTGGCGCGCGTATCGACGCCGACCAAAACATCGGCCACTTGATCGGGTGCCGGCATGTAACCGTGATTGCGGATTTGTCCGGCGCAGGCGCTCAACGTCACCAAAACCAGTGCGGATATGATCTGAAACCCTGCCCTACGCATCGAATGATATCTCGCCTCTTGTTTCGCTGTGATTTGATCTTTATGCCCAAACCCTAGCGCAAGTAAATGTTTCTCTAAAGGATGTTGTTATAAACATGCCCGAATTCACTACACCAGACGCAATAATCCGCCGAAGCGAGCTGAATGGTCAAAAACCGCAGGCTTTCGATCTACGCCCGAATGAAACGGATTGCGCGCTCATGGCTGCGACCTTATCGGTTAAAGGCCTCAAAAAACTACGGCTAACGGGCACGCTCAGCGCAACCGGAGCGCTTGAATGGGTGCTTCAGGGCGCTCTAGGGGCAACCATACAGCAGGAATGTGTCGTGACGCTTGCCCCTGTGGTGACCCGTATCGATACAAAAGTTTTGCGCCATTTTGTTCCACAAGATCAACTTATACCCTTGGAAGAGAGCGAAGAGGCCGAACTGATCTCGAATCCTGACGATTCGCTTGAGCCGCTGCCAGAAAGCTTTGAGCTGATGGAGATATTGCAAGAAGCTTTGGCTTTAGAGGTTCCGGAATACCCACGCGCTGCGGGCGCTGAATTAGGCAGCGTGAAAGCTGCCCCGGCCGGCACAACAGCCTTTCCAGAAGACCCTCCTAAACCTTTCGCGGGGCTGGCTGCCCTGCGTGCGAAAATGGACAAAGAGCAATAATTATGGATATCCAAGCCGGATAAACTGCGAAATAGCCGGGTTTTTTGTCGATAGTTGCAAAAAGAAGGTTGTAACGCACCCACAATTAGATGTATGCGCGGCGGATAATTTTACACTAACGCGGGACTGGGTTCCGAGCAAACGAGGTTCAGGCATGGCCGTCCAACAGAATAAAGTATCCAAATCGCGCCGGAACAATCGTCGCGCCCATGACGCCCTTTCTGCGGCCAATCCAAATGAGTGCCCAAATTGCGGCGAACTCAAGCGGCCGCATCACGTCTGCGCATCATGCGGGCATTACGCAGAGCGTGAAGTCATTGCTCTGGTAGATGAGATCGATCTGGACGAAGACGCGGCCTAAACGGCCGAAGGCGGGCGCAAATGACCACTTCGATTGAAAATACGAAGGGGGCGGCCGACAAAATTGTACTCAGCATTGATGCGATGGGGGGCGATCGAGGCCCTGCCGCGGTTGTGGCAGGCGTTGCCCGAGCCGCAAAACAGAATGCGCATCTGCATTTCATCATTCACGGCAAGAAATCGGTGCTGGACCTGCAAGTAGCCAAGCGCCGGGCTCTGTGGGGCCGCGTTGACATACGCGACACCAGCGATGTTGTTTCAATGGATGATAAACCTAGCCAGGTATTAAGATCGGGAAAAAATACCTCGATGTGGTCTGCCATCGATTCGGTGCGCAACGGCGAAGCAGAGGTCTGCGTTTCCTGTGGCAATACCGGTGCGTTAATGGCGCTCAGCGTGATCCGTTTGCGCAAGTTGCCAGGCGTGAACCGCCCCGCGATCGCGATCCTATGGCCGTCCAACAACCCGCAAGGATTTAACGTTATGCTGGATGTTGGCGCCGATATCCGGGCCGATGCTCGGGATCTTTTGCAATACGCGCTTATGGGCGCCTCTTACGCCCGCACCGGTTTGGCTCTTGCGCGCCCGCGCGTTGGCCTTTTAAACGTTGGTACCGAAGATAATAAAGGCCGCCCAGAGCTGCGCGAAGCGCATGCGCTGATCAGCCGAAATGCCGAGGATCACGATTTTAGCTTCGTGGGTTTTGTCGAAGGCGGTGATATTCCTGGCATCAAAGCGGATGTGATTATAACAGACGGGTTCACCGGCAATGTCGCCTTAAAAACCGGCGAAGGCACGGCCAGCCTGATCGGTTTACTGCTGCGCGAGGCGTTTAAGTTTTCGCCCCTATCTCGGTTGGCCCAAATATTGGCCATCACCTCCCTGCAACGGCTGCGAAAACGCATTGATCCAAGACAGGTAAATGGCGGCGTGTTTCTTGGTCTGAACGGCACGGTTGTAAAATCGCATGGATCCGCAGATGCGCTGGGGATATCTGCCGCTGTGAAACTGGCTGTAGATCTCGCGCAATCGCAGTTTTCTCAAAATCTGGCCGCGCGGCTTGCATCTGTTGACACAATACCCCACGATGTCCCAACCACAGAGCAAGAAACGGAATAAGAATGACAGTAAGAGCCGTTGTGCGGGGCGTTGGCCATTACCTGCCCGAAAGAGTGGTGCCGAACTCAGAATTTGAAGCGCAATTGGACACCAGCGACGCCTGGATACAAGCGCGCTCTGGGATCAAACAGCGGCATTTCGTGGCAGATGGACAAACCACATCTGATATGGCGATTGAAGCCGCCAAAGCCGCCCTTAAAGACAGCGATTTGCAAAGCAATGATATCGACGCGGTAATCGTGGCAACTTCAACCGCAGACCTTACCTTTCCTTCCGTGGCAACCATGGTGCAAGCAGGTCTCGGAATGAAAACCGGCTTTGCCTATGATGTGCAGGCGGTATGCGCCGGATTTATCTATGCATTGGCAAATGCCAATGCGCAAATCATCGCCGGGCAGGCCAAACGCATCTTGGTGATTGGCGCCGAAAGTTTCAGCAAATTGATGGATTGGACGGATCGCGGCACATGCGTCTTATTTGGCGATGGCGCAGGCGCGTTGGTTCTTGAGGCCGAAGACGGCAAGGGCGATAAAGGCGATCGCGGAGTGCTTGCTGTTGATTTGAACTCTGATGGCGCTTACCGCGATATTCTGTACGTTGATGGCGGTGTTTCGCATCAAACGACCGGACATTTGAGAATGCATGGCAAAGAAGTGTTCCGACACGCTGTGGAAAAGCTGGCCCAAACCGCCGAAGCGGCAATGAAAAAAGCCCAGCTTATTGCCGATGAGATCGACTGGGTTGTTCCACATCAGGCCAACATTCGCATTATCCAAGGGACTGCTAAGAAAATGGGGATCGACCCCGAGCGCGTTGTGACAACCGTTCAAGACCATGGCAATACTTCTGCAGCATCGATTCCCCTGGCGCTCTCGGTTGCCAAAGAACGCGGTCAAATCAAAAAGAATGACGTGATCGTCACCGAAGCCATCGGAGGTGGACTGGCTTGGGGTGCGGTCGTCTTAAGGTGGTAGAGTTGAGCANCCGAGCCCCAAAACGTTAAAAAACCACGTAAATCGGTGATCTGTTGAAGCTGTGATATTGACTCGCAAATTCACTCGCCTTTACACTCACGTAAAACTGGGAGCGACAATGAGCGATAAAACATTGACCAGAATGGATCTGAGCGAAGCTGTTTTTAAAGAAGTGGGCCTGTCCAGAAATGAAAGCGCTGAGCTTGTAGAAAGCTTGCTCAACCACATGTCCGACGCTTTGACAAAAGGCGAACAGGTCAAAATCTCATCTTTTGGAACGTTCAGCGTGCGCGATAAAACCGCGCGGGTTGGGCGCAACCCGAAAACCGGGGAGGAAGTTCCGATAACACCAAGGCGCGTGCTCACGTTCCGTCCGTCGCATCTGATGAAAGAAAAAGTCGCATTGGGAAATAAAAGTTAAGGCGGCGCTGGGCAATGGAAAAAACCGCCGAAGCGTTCAGGACGATTAGCGAAGTTGCGGATTGGCTTGAAGTACCCACGCATGTATTGCGGTTTTGGGAAAGCCAGTTCAGTCAAATCAAACCCGTGAAACGCGCAGGCGGGCGCCGGTATTATCGCCCCAAAGATATGCTGCTGATCGGCGGCATAAAAAAACTACTACATGAAGATGGCGAAAGCATCAAAGCAGCAAAAAAAATTCTGAACAAACGCGGGGTGAAATATGTTGCCGCATTATCTGAGACCCCTAGTTTTATGAAAGATCGAAACGATCAGGCGGCTGCCCGTCCAAGTGATGACGCGCCCAATATTGCCGCGATTGAAGATGTGAACGTCTCTGCCGAACGTTTGATCGATACCAGCACAAAAGTGATCCCATTGCCCTTGCCAAAAACTGAGCCCTCGCCAGAAATCGAGCCTTCGCCGCTATCCCCACCGCAAAAGAAATCTGTGGGGCGCAAAACGCCCCCCTTCCCCAGCGGCGATGCGAGACAGGCTTCGCTTTTCGATGATTATGAACCAAGCTCAAACTTTTGGGCGGATACAGAAGCTGACAATCCACCGAGATCTGAGCCAGTGACAGCGCCGTTTAATATCGCACCCAATTTTGGCGCTATAAAACATCACATCCGGCAGATGCCCCCTTTAAGCAAAACGCAAAAAACAGATTTAGCGCCATTGATGCAGCGCATGGCGGCGATATGGGGCAGCTATAGTAAAAGGCACAACACCCCTTAAATCTCGTCTTTTTCGCTTGCCCTGCCGAAGAAAATCACTAAGAAGANCNGTATTGGCGGGCTATGGCGCAGTCTGGTAGCGCGTCCGTCTGGGGGACGGAAGGTCGCAGGTTCAAGTCCTGCTAGCCCGACCAAAATCAAAAAATAAAGCAATTTTAGAACGCATATTGCCCTTAACGGGAGTAAGCGAGCCTAGGTATTTCATCTGACCTATCGAAAACCGTCAGAACTTTGCAAAATTTCGCATGTCTCAATCCAGAGCGTAAATTATGCCGTTAAGGCGCATTGCGCGCCTTAGAACAAAATGTGGTTTACTGTTAAAAGGGCCCGGTTTGTGATTTTTCAGCGGTTAAGCTCGAGGTGAAAGGATATGTATTTTAATCATAAGCAGGCCGTCTTAGTCGCAGCCCTAAACTTCTTAAACTTGTAAGCGCCGCTATCAAAAATGCATTTTACTAAGACGCATCTATGAAAATAAATCGCATATGTGAGGCGTACAGAGGTTCAGCCTCTGTGAGCTTTGGCTGGTGCTCAATGCAAACACATTGTGGCCAAAAAGATCAGCTTGACCCGCTCTAAAATGGCATCAAACCCGCGTCATCTTAGTAATCTGCGTAGACCTCACCTAAGCCTTCGAACAACACAAAATTATAATAATGGTTCAAAAGATCGGCGGCGGCGCGCGCTGAGAACGAGTAATCTCCTGCCCGGTTTACCCTTTTAGCAAATTTTGGTCACTGATCTGTTCAACAGCCTGTTAAGGAAATTGCTATGGCCGCGTTATTTACAAAAATGTCGTCCGTAATTTTTGCAGTAAAAGATAACTGGAGCCTGGAAGCTTTTGGGCATTCGTGAAGAGGAGGCCGATTTCGTCTGTAGGTTTTCACAAATGCCGAGATATAAAAACCGGCCGCAATAAAAAACGCTAAAGAAGTACTTATTTAATTTCAGATACCTAAATCAATTCCTACATATGGATTCACACGGTGAGGACAGCCTGTCAACACATGATCCATCCATAATTATGTGCCAATGTGGACCAAATGTGTGACAAAAGATGTCCAAGAGGTGGGACGATAGAAGACCCTTCAATGTCGCGATTTCGTAAAACTCACTCCAAATGGTAAGCAGCCTGTTTCGATACAATAAGTGGTTACCACAAAGGGGGTACGCATACGCCACACCCCCTCTATGCCCGTTATATATACTTGAGCTTTGACAGTGAGGTGAGCTGGGGGTGTGTTAACCATTTGTATGGTCAGNGCGTAACCTGGAAACTTTTTAAAGTATACCTGCAATTTTCACTATCGATCTCATATCAATATCAATACCTGCAGAAAGTTTGGCAAAGGCCTGATTGGTTGCAAGCTCAGTGTATGTTGCTTCAATTGCAGCCATTGAGGGATATGTGACGCCCAGTAGATAAGTCCCAATATCGTTTCCTGTCACGGTATGGCCAAACCTTAATGTTTGAGCCCCATGATCTTTAAACGTTGAAGTGGTGGACGATAATAAGTTAATCACTTCGGCCTCATTTAAAGTCTTTGGCCTTGCCCGAGTAAGAACTAAATAGTTTGGCATGGGTGATAGCGTAGGTTCAAAGGGTATTGCTTTGCTCTGCATAACATTGCGAACAAAAGGTTTTGTTGCATGATCCTTAATCATGCTCTCATACGGTTTTGAGTTTGGAATGGCCTTCATCACATTCTCAAACCCTGCTAGGCTTTCAAAGAATTGAATAAATATTAAGGCGTTTGGATGCTTGCCACTTAGAACGCTGCCGTATGTAATACGCATGGCGCCATTGTCTTTGCATTCTTGGGCGAAATCACCCATTGCACCCATTAAGCCTGCTCTATCGTTGGTGTCGCTTGTCGCTCCGGTTATCACAATAAAATTTGGTTCACTCATAACGTTTCCTCCCTTTTTGTGTATGGTCACTTTGTGACACTTTGGGTCACAAAATTCTACATCACTAGGCTAGACCTCAAAGTCATTTCATCAAAGTTAAATAAATGAGACCGACAAAACTCTTCAAATCGCCTTTTTTAAACGAAGCATAATAAAAATATTAATCAATAGGGATTTTCATTTGAGTTTCATATTAATTCTTTTTGGATTTAGGGTTGATCGTAAAAGCATCTAAGTTTCAAATTAAAGTAGATATATTGAAATTGGAGTACAAATGCGGCTGCTAATTTATGTTGCTTTGATGAGCTTAGCCACACATGCGCTGGCGAATAACATTATTGAAGGAAATCAGGGCTCAAAAATAAAGGGGAGTGTAGTTGAACGGTTTCAAAACCCCTGGGCCATGTCATTTATTTCGCCTGACCGACTACTAGTTACGACAAAATCTGGTGATCTTTGGCTGGTTAATACAAATGGTGAAAAGTCTTTAGTCGCCAGCGTTCCCAAAGTCTTTTATGGTGGTCAAGGCGGTTTAGGCGACGTTGTTCCTCACCCAAATTTCAAACAAAATAAATTTATTTATATATCTTATATTTCCTCAGATACCGCAGGCGATACACGATACGCCACTGTGGTTAGGGCAGAATTAAATATAAAACATTCACCAAAGTTAGAAAACATTACAACAGTTTGGAACCAAACCCCGGCGAGATCTGGAAAAGGTCACTTCTCACATAAAATCACCTTGGGACAACAGGGAAGTAAACATGAAGGCAAAATCTTCATAACTTCCGGCGATAGGCAAGAGCAAACGCCCGCTCAACACTGGGATAAAGCATTAGGAAAGATTATTCGTTTAAATGATGATGGATCCGTACCCGGCGATAATCCTTTCCAAGACAAGGGAGAATTAGCAAAAACATTTTGGTCGATTGGTCACAGAAACTCGCTAGGAATTGCATTTAATCATAAGAATGAACTTTGGGCTCATGAAATGGGGCCGAAGCATGGCGATGAGCTGAATCTAATCCTTCCTGGAGCAAACTATGGGTGGCCGATAGTGTCGGAAGGTAACCACTATAGTGGTGCAGTTATCCCAACGCACGATACTCGACCAGAATTTCAAAAGCCAAAATTATTTTGGGTTCCCACAGTAGCTCCTTCTGGCCTATTTTTTTATCAAGGGGATGAATTCCCGGATTGGAACGGGGATGCTTTCCTTGGAGGATTAAAGGGCAGAGCACTCGTAAGGATAGAGTTCAAAAATGATCTACCAGTTGAAGCGGAGCGATTCAGTTGGTCGCAACGAGTACGTGACGTGGAGCTTGGAAGCGATGGTGCCATCTGGGCCTTGGAGGATGGCAGGTCAGGTCGCTTGATAAAGTTTATCAAAGCACAAGAGTAAATGAATCATATAAGAAGTTGGGTAATCGGTGTCGGGTGTGTCAGGTAAAACCAAACGTTTTTACAAAAAAATTTATAAAAACTTTGTTTTCAGGCTACGCAGGTGACGCCCTCACTGGTCAACAGTAGTTGGCGCCGCATGGCCCACGCCCTTGTGGCCATTATATATACTTAAACTTTGACAGTGAGGGGAGCTGTGTGTGTCAACCAGATTTGTTCTTCGTCAAATATTTACTGGTTAAATTTTTTGCCCTTCGCCATTAGAAAGTCCATGCGTAAAAGGTTATCTTCAAAATATTCAGAAATGGCCTCATCGATCTCATTTCGTAGACTTGAAAGCTTCTCTGGTTCCTCAGCAAAAGCTTCTACCATTCTCTTAAGAGGACCTGCGCCCTTTTCAAAATTAGCACGAATATGTGCAACGCTTAGTCCCGGCATCTCAAGCTTATCACGATCAAATGTTAAATCATGAACCAAATTTTGAAGTCTCTCTTTGATTGTTTCGACAGACCCCCATTGTACTGGCGCTGCAGCACCATCGGGTAACGGCGGTCCATATTTAGCATTAATCTGAAAGAATTGCCCCATGAACAACTCTGGAGGCCAGCTTGAAAATGCTATTGTTCCGCCAGGCCTCAGCACTCGTAACATTTCTTTTATTGCGACATTGGGTCGAGGCGCAAACATATGCCCAAACTGACTAAGAACAATATCGAAGCTTTCATTTTGGAATGGTAAGTCTTCTACGTCTGCCTCATGAAAATCTATATCTAGCCCTAGGATTTTGTTGTTTTCATTTGCTCGGGCTATCAAGTCAGGCGTTAAGTCAGCTCCCGTCACTTTTGCGCCTGACCTTGCTGCGGTTAGAGCCACTACTCCGGTACCGCAGGCAACATCTAGAACTCGGCTATCTGATAAAACTCCTGCAAACCGCACGAGCTTCGGTGCAGCGACACCGGTGAAATTCTCCATAGAGGCAAAATCAGACCATGTTTTTTTTGCTTTCTCTTTCAATTCGGCAAAATCATTCATCGTATTTTCCCTCCTTTTGTTTTTGATAGAATTTTANTAATGCTCAGCATTTGTAAGCGCTGAGCATCACTTGATTAAATAGCATCTTACTGCTTCAGCCCTTTGTCCAAGCTGCAAACTCTTTTTCTGTAGTTGAAAATTCAATGCCGAGAGCAGGCTCATCGCCTATAACCCATGCATCATGACCTGGTGCAATTCTATAAGCGCTACCCGCAGAGATTGTCTCTTCGGAACCATCGTCGCAAACTACGTGAATTTTCCCCTGCATAAGCACGCCGATATGGCCGGCCTGACAGGAGTCAGTTCCAACATGAGGTTTAATGCACTCAGACCATTTCCATCCCGGCTGCATATTTGCTTTCGTGATATTAACTGGTCCAAATTTAATAGTTGCAGCATGTGTTTTGTCGGGTGTCATCGCTTCATCAGGGTTTGACCATGCTTTTGTCTCAATTGACGACATGTTACTCTCTCCTATTTCTGGTTAACAACTCAGAAAGATTAACATGAGTTTTTGAAAATCGTAAGAATTAATGAAAATATTAAATTTCCGGTAAGCATTCGGCGGAGTTGAGCACAGGTTAAACGTTAGTTTGTCTTTACGATGCTTTCTGAGCGTTCCATAATAATAAAAAATGGAGCCTTTGAAAAATATGCCAAAGTTAACTTATGCCGATGAAAAACGTGAAGTTGAATTTTCAGAGGCCCAAAGCA
>JGI26246J51724_1000121_pt1 | contig 37586 bp, 32 predicted proteins | sample SaaInlLV_10m_DNA_FD_51724 | JGI IMG/M metagenome (IMG submission 51724) | reverse complement strand
TGGCCGCTGTCGGTGAGACTGGATGATCGGCTATCGATGGCTGGCCAGCTGATATCGGAGAGCAAGGCCGTATCGATAGAGGTTCAAGTATCGATTGATGGCCAGCCGGGCCGAGATAACGCGCTGTATTGGGGGCGGGTTGACCCAGTGACAGTGGGCGGTGCCGAGCCGGTTGTCATCGCCTTACGTGGCCAATGAAGGGCTAATTCAGCATCAGCCATAGTGTTGTTGCTCGGAAGCATATACACTACATCTTGTGTTTTTAGCTCGCTTCGACGCGCCCCGTGCCGTAAGCGTACCCGATAGGTATCCGGATACATAAATGCGCCTGAAATCCATCAAGTTGGCCGGTTTTAAGTCCTTTGTTGACCCCACTACCGTGCAGTTCCCAGGCAATATGTGTGCGGTCGTCGGTCCAAACGGTTGTGGCAAGTCAAATATCATCGACGCGGTGCGATGGGTGATGGGAGAAAGCTCCGCAAAGACGTTGCGTGGCGAGTCCATGACAGACGTCATCTTCAACGGAACGACGAGTCGCCAGCCTGTGAGTCAGGCATCCATTGAGCTGATTTTTGATAATACAGAAGGCAAAGTTGCGGGCGAATTTGCGGCCTATAACGAGATTTCTGTGCGGCGCGTCGTCACCCGAGAGGCCCAGTCGGAATACTACTTAAATGGTGCAAAGTGTCGTCGGCGCGATATCACGGATTTATTTTTGGGGACCGGACTGGGGCCACGTAGTTACGCGATCATCGAGCAAGGTGTGGTGTCACGGCTTATCGAATCTAAGCCAGAGGAGCTCCGGGTCTTTATCGAAGAAGCTGCAGGGATTTCGAAGTATAAGGAGCGCCGCAAAGAGACTGAGAACCGGATGCGACGCACTGGAGAGAATCTAGAGCGGTTGACGGACTTGCGCGATGAATTGCAGCGCAATCTCGCTCATCTGGACAGGCAGGCGAGAGCGGCCGAGAAATACGCTGAGCTCAAGGCTGAGGAGCGGCAACTGCAGGGTGAGTTATTTGCCATTCAGTGGCGTAATTTGACAGCCGCTAAAGGCGCGGTGTCTGGCGAGATTGCGTCGTTAGAGGTTAAGCGAGAGGCGGCCAAGGCAGAGGTCACCCACACTACCACGCAGTCCGAGACGGCACGGGTCGATCAGACTGCGGCGACCGATGCACTGCATGCTGCACAGGAACATTACTACAGCGTCGGTGGTGAGGTGACTCGCATTGAACAGGCATTGCGCTATGCGCAAGAGCGGCGTGGTGAGTTGCAGCGAGACCTCGAGCAGACCCGCACTAATCTGCAGCAAACTCGTCAGCACCTGGAGGGCGATCAGCGGCAGCTGGTCAAATGGCAGGAGGAGCTTGGGCAAGCGGAGCCGGCGCTGGATGAACTCAAGGTTGCCGCCAGTGCCGCGGCAGCAAGCCTGCAAGAAGCTGAGCGTGCTGTGCAGGTTTGGTCACAAGGCTGGGATGGATTCAATGACCGGGCGCAGGGTCCAAGCCAAACCGCTGAGGTACAGCAAAGCCGTATCGTTTATCTCGAGCAGGTGCTGACCAAGCTGCAAGAGCGGCTCCAGCAGCACAAATTAGAATCAGAGTCGTTGGCAACGGATCAGGGTGAGTCTGCGGTAGAGCCGTTACAAGCCAATATCGATAACGCCGATCGGGGTATTCAGGGCAAAGAGCAGGAAATTCAGACACTGCAGAAGCAGTTGACGGAATCACAAACCGCCATTGAGCAGGGCCGGCAACAGCAGGATGCGATAAGGGCGACTATTCAGGAAAACCGTGGACACATAGCTTCGCTGACGGCGTTGCAAGAGGGCGCTTCGGATGATCGCGAGCGCATCGCGTTGTCCGACTGGATTGAGACAGAGGCCGTACAGTCATTAGGGACTGTTTATGCCGCCCTCGAGGTCGACACGGGATGGGAGGCTTCGGTTGAGCAGGTATTGGGTGAGGCGTTGTCAGCGCAGGTGCTAAGCGACTCAGATATGGCAAGTTTACCGAGTGTCGCGACCTTGCCGGCGGGCGCGTTTCTGGTGGAGCAAGGGACGCGCAAGGCGGGGAGCTCAGAAGGGACGTTAGCGGCGCACGTCAAAGGGCCCGCTGGCATTGTGCAGTGGTTGCGGTCGATCAAAGTGGCAGGGGATCTTGCGGAAGCGCGACGGCGCTGCGCCGAGCTCGAGCCNCACGAATCTGTCGTCACGAAGGATGGACACTGGCTTGCGAACGGTTGGCATCGGCGCAGGTCTGGTGCCGATGCCGCGGCCGGGATCATTGCCCGTCAAGCGCAACTGGAATCACTTCAAGGAGCGCTCGCAAAGGGCAATGATGAAGCCGTGGCCGTAGAGGTATCGCTGAGCGACCTGTTGACTGCCAGGGGGGCACTGGAAAAATCACTGTCCCAAACTCAGCAGAGTTTGCAGCAATTGATTAATGAGCGCGCGGAATGGGTTTCAGAGCGGAGAGCCGTTGCCACGAAGCTCGAGCAGCAAATGCAGCGCCGCAACCAACTGCAGGAAGAAATCAACGAGAGCGAACGCCAGTACGAACAGGAGCAAGCAAATCTTGCGCAAGCAAGACAAACNCTAAGCGCTGCTTTGGACCAGATGGAGCTCGATCGTGTCGAGCGGGATAACTTGCAGAAAGAGCGGGTGACTTTGACTGAAGCGTTGGCGCAGCAACGAGAATCTGCGCGTCTGTCTGCGGACGTACTCATGCGCTCTGAGTTGCAGTGTCAGAATTTGGTAACACAGGTGGCGACGTTAAAAGAAAGCCTCTCTAGGATGGAGCTGCAGCGTCAAAATCTAGAATCCCGCGAAACTGAACTTTCCGATACGTTACCGGTGGGGCAGGACCCTGATGCTGAAAATAAAGCCAAATTGGCGGAGCTGCTCGATCAGCGAGTCAGTGCTGAGGCGGAGCTGAATATTCAACGGACACGGGTTGGCGACATTGAGGCTAAATTGCGAGAGCTCGATAAGCTGCGGCTCGAGCAAGATCAGGCGGTTCAGTCGCTGCAAGCGGAAATCGAGGGCTTTCGTCTGCAGGAAGCCGAGAGCGGTGTGCGTCTTGAGTCGCTGGTGAATGAAATTGAAAAGCGTGACGGGGTGCCGCAAGAAATTGCTGCCGCGTTACCAGAAGAGGCGAGTGAATCAGAGTGGCAAGATAAAGTGGTGCGGGCAGAGGCGAGAATCAATCGGTTGGGCCCCATCAATCTGGCAGCGATTGACGAGCACGCGCAAGCCTCTGAGCGGAAGCAGTACCTCGACGCCCAAAACGAAGATTTAGAAACGGCGCTTGAGACGTTGCGCGCAGCGATTCGCAAAATTGATAAAGAGACGCGGCAGCGATTCAAGGATACGTTTGATCAAATTAATGCGGGGTTTGCGGAATTATTTCCGCGGGTGTTTGGCGGGGGTACCGCCTGTCTAGAAATGACTGGGGACGACCTGCTGGATACGGGCGTGGCGATTTTTGCGCGACCTCCGGGAAAGAAAAATTCAACGATACACCTGCTATCGGGAGGCGAGAAAGCGATGACTGCGATCGCATTGGTCTTTTCGATTTTTCAACTAAATCCCGCGCCTTTTTGCATGCTAGATGAGGTCGATGCTCCGCTCGATGACGCCAACGTGGGACGTTACGCGCGCATGGTGCGTGAAATGTCAGAGAAGGTTCAGTTTGTGTTTATCACACACAATAAAATAACGATGGAAGCGGCGGATCAGCTAATGGGTGTCACGATGCAGGAGCCTGGAGTGTCTCGTCTCGTCACCGTGGATGTGGAAGAGGCGGCGCAGCTGGCGGCGAGTTAGGAGGGGCTCTGAATGGAACAGCTTTCAATACGCGACTGGATGATCCTCATCGGCGGCNTGATGATCGCGGGCGTGCTGNTCGATGCTGTTCGGCGATACTGGCGAGAGAGGCGGGCTGAGCTGAAGCTCAATGCCCGAATAGAGCGCGCTTCACCCGGCGAACAACAACCCTTTAACCTGCTAACGGAGCTGCCTAATGGCGGTGCCCGCATCATCCGTCGGGGTGACCTAGGCGAGGGCTTGGAGCCTGATGAGTGGGAGCGTCTGGATGACGAGGAGGCGCTTGACCGTGCCGACGGTTCATTAAACGTTGCTGTGCCCGACCCAGTCGTTGCCGACCCAATACCAGTCGTTGCCGACCCAATAGATGTGGCGGTAGAGGCTGAGGTCCGAGAGAGCAAGGCGGTGGTGACCCCTCCCCCTGTCTCTGCGCCGATTGAGACTAGCGCTGCCAAAGATGCTTACGAGCAGACGGAGCCTCGCGCTGCTCCCAGCGAGTCGCCGGTGCCCGCGGAGGGGTCTCGGCGCCGCACCGTGAAACCGGTAATGGCGTCCGTCGGCAATAACGCCGACCCTAAATCGAACGATAGCGGCACGGTTGATTGGTTGGAGTCGATTGAGACGAGTGAGCCTGACTTGCCCGAGCACGGGCGTTTGCCTCGCGGGGCGAACACACATGTGTTTATTCTGTATGTGGTCGCTCGGCAGGAGGACGGATTTTCCGGCGGCACTATCCTGGAAACGTTGCTGACGAATGATTTGCGCTTTGGTGATATGGACTTTTTTCATCGGCATGAGCAGACATCTGGTCGTGGGGCAATAGAGTTCAGTGTCGCTAATATGATGAAGCCGGGCGTCTTTGATATTGATAATATGGAGCCGCTGCAGACAAGAGGGCTCATGTTCTTTGTGACCTTGCCCGGCCCCACTGACATGCTCAAAGCGTTTGATTACATGTATGAGATGGCAAAGCTGGTGGCGAAGTCACTCGATGGTGACATTCAAGATGAAACAAGAAGCGTCGTTACGCGTCAGAGTCTCGAGCATATGCGGCAACAGATTCGTGAGCTAGAACGGCGGCTCCTCGTTCGCAGGACCTAATACACCATGCCTTCCCCAGCGGAGGAGATCGCGGACTTAACAGTGCGCCTGAAGCGTTGGGGCGCGGCTTATTTTGAAATCGATACACCACTCGTCCCTGATGCCGACTATGACGCTGCGATGATGCGGCTTCGGGCGCTAGAAGCTGATCACCCGGAGCTACAAGCGCCTGACTCACCAACACAGCGTGTCGGCGGGGCGCCTCTGAGTGCCTTTGAGACCATTGCCCACCGAATGCCGATGCTGTCGCTGGACAACGCCTTCTCGGAGAGCGATCTGATCGAGTTTCACCGACGGGTCGTCGAACGCTTATCGGTCAGTGAGATCACCTACTGTTGCGAACCAAAATTAGATGGCGTGGCCGTGAGTATCGTTTACGAGAGCGGGCTGTTAACCCAAGCAGCGACNCGCGGTGATGGGGTGAGCGGGGAAGATATCACGGCTAATGTTAAGACGATCAGGAATGTCCCGCTGATGCTGTCTGGGGACGATATCCCGTCTTATCTCGAGGTGCGCGGTGAGATTACCATCCCACGCTCGGGCTTCGAGCAGATGAATGCTCGCGCAAGGCTGTTGGGGCAAAAGGTATTTGTTAACCCCCGAAATGCGGCTGCTGGCAGCTTACGTCAGCTCGACTCAAGTGTGACTGCGAAGCGTCCACTGGAGTTCACTGCTTACTCTGTGGGGGTGTTCGANGGGTCGCTGCCTGCTTCACATGATGCCACTTTGCGAGTTTTGGCNGAGTGGGGCATTCCGATCTCTGAGCATATGCAGACAGTGGTTGGTATCGAGGCTTGNGAGNTCTATTACGAACAAATGGCAGTNCAGCGAGATGCATTGCCATTTGATATCGATGGCATCGTNTATAAGGTCAATTCGCTGGAGCAGCAAGAAAGATTGGGGTTTATCTCGCGTGCACCGCGGTGGGCGGTGGCGCGGAAATTCCCTGCGCAAGAGGTCAGCACGCGGCTACTGGNTGTCGATTTTCAAGTAGGGAGAACCGGCGCGATTACCCCGGTCGCAAGACTCGAACCCGTTTTCGTGGCTGGCGTCACGGTAAGCAACGCGACGTTACACAATATCGATGAGATTCAGCGATTGAGTGTCGCGATCGGGGATGTTGTGGTGGTGCGGCGTGCCGGGGACGTGATCCCTCAAATCGTTTCGGTGGTTCGAGATGATACCGAGACCGACGTTGNCGTGAGAGAGCCCATAATCTTTCCTTCGCAGTGTCCAGCTTGCGGTGCTGCTTTGGCGCGTGAAGCAGGAGAGGCTGCCATACGATGTGTGGGAGGTGTGGGGTGTCAGGCGCAGCTCAAAGGAGTCGTCCGGCACTTTGCGTCGAGAAAAGCGATGAACATCGATGGTCTAGGTGACAAGCTCATTGACCAATTGGTGGATGAGGGATTGCTTACGTCAGTGGCCGATCTTTTTCGNTTAACAAAAGATGGCGTTGGCGCGCTCGATCGGATGGGCGAGAAGTCGAGTGAGAATTTGCTGTTATCGGTTGCTGCAGCGCGCGAGACAACGTTGTCTAAATTTATTTATGCTTTGGGTATTCGCGAAGTGGGTGAGGCGACTGCTCGGTCTTTATCGGAGCATTTCATGACANTGGATGCCGTGCTGGCAGCGTCGGTGGAAGCACTGGAGGATGTAGACGATGTCGGGCCGGTGGTTGCTCAGCACATTCGCACATTTGCAGTGGATGAGCGTAATAGGNTCATTCTTGATGAATTGTTGGCGGCCGGCATCAACTGGCCTGACGTGACCCTCGACGCGGGCGACGGCCCACTCGCCGGAACAATTTGGGTGGTGACCGGTAAGTTGGTTGCGATGAGTCGCGAAGAGGCGGAGAGTCGATTGAGGGCACTTGGTGCCAAAACGGCCAGCAGTGTGTCGAAAAAAACAACATCAGTCGTGGCGGGCCCGGGAGCAGGATCTAAGCGTAAACGCGCAGAGTCACTGGCGATACCTATCATCGATGAATCGGCATTGTTGGTTGTATTGGAGAGGCACGAATGAAGACAATTGATGCGAGTTATCGAGTTGCCGTGATCGCTGTTGCGCTATCTTTGGCAGCGTGTGTCACCGCGCCGCCAGAGCAGGTTGATAACGTTTGCGACATTTTCCGAGAGAAATCAGGTTGGTATGCAGACGCGAAGGAGTCTCGGGCGCGCTGGAATGTACCGATGTCGGTATCGATGGCCTTTATGTACCAAGAGTCTCGATTTGTAGCGACCGCTAAACCACCGCGAAAAAAATTATGGGGTTTTATCCCTGGGCCGAGACCGTCTGACTCTTATGGTTATTCTCAGGCGAAGGAAGGGACCTGGGAGTGGTACCAGAAAAGCACGGGCAATTATGGGGCGGACAGAGACAGTTTTGCTGATGCGATAGACTTTATTGGCTGGTACAACCACATCTCTCACCAGGAGCTCAACATCGATAAGCAGGACACGTTTCGATTGTACCTTGCTTATCATGAGGGCCATGGCGGTTATCGAAAACAAAGCTATCGCAGTAAAAAGTGGCTTGTCGACGTAGCACGCAAGGTGGATCGGCAGGCGCAGCGCTACAACAGCCAGCTTCAAGACTGTGCGGAGGAGCTAGAGCCCAGGGGTTGGTTCGATTGGTGGTAGCCTCTGCCGGCGTATTGCGNCGCCTTGAGTTGGTTTTTTTTCGGGACGGTTAGCAAGTCGCTAATTTGCCATGAGTGCTTCGAGCTTGGAGACACGATGACGGTTCAGAAAGTGTTGGTAGTGGATGACGAGTCGGGTATTCGAGATATGCTCAGACTGGCCTTGGAGACCGCCGATTTTGAGTGCCTAGAGGCTGGCAATATTGCCGATGCCTATCAAAAAATTATTCACAACACCCCCGATATTGTTTTGCTCGACTGGATGTTACCCGGTGGTACCGGTATTGAGTTGTTGCGGCGCCTAAAAAAAGAGGAGGCGACGCAACAGGTCCCCGTGATAATGCTCACCGCCAAGGCGCATGAGGATAATGTGATTCAGGGATTAGATGTGGGTGCGGACGATTACATTACCAAGCCTTTCGCGCCTAAAGAGCTCATTGCGAGAATGAGGGCGTTGCTCAGACGAACGATTCACGAGAGCGTGGGTAGCGAGCTGCGAGTGGGTAAATTAGTGGTAGAGCTTGATAGCCATCGGGTGATCCTCGATGGGAAGGTGCTAGAGATGGGCCCTACTGAATTTAAGTTGCTGCAGTTTTTTATGGCTAATCCGGATCGCGCCTACTCGCGCACCCAGTTGCTGGACCATATCTGGGGGGTCAATGTTTACGTTGAAGAGCGAACAGTTGATGTTCATATCCGCCGGCTCCGCAAGGCGCTTCAAACGGGAGTGCCGGGTTACAGCGACTTGATACAAACGGTGCGTGGTTTGGGTTATCGNTTCTCAGATCGAGGTGTCGGCCTGACGTGATGGCAGCCCGTATTTTTTTGCTTGAGATTAGGCGGTTGGCGCTGGCCGCTGGCTGCGGTTTTGTGTGGGGTGCAGTGACCGCTGAATGGNANCAGGCATTGATGTGCTTTTTGGCTGTGCTGCTCTTCTTATGGGGTTGGCAGCTTGCGAGGGTGTATCACTGGTTTTCACATCCAGAGGAATTTCCGCCCATTGGCGGTCCGGGGATGCGAGGTGTGCTTCACGATGTCTATGTGCTGCGTAGTCGTGCGATTCAGGCCTCTTCCTCCTCCCGGCGTTCACAGCCCTATCTTAAAGAATCACTGGCCTCAATGAGGGAGGCCGCTTTGATCATCAACGACTCGAGCGAACTGCTGTGGTGCAATGATGCGGCGGAGTATTTATTGGGCGTTCGATTTGCAGATGAGGAGGGCAAGCGGCTGTCTGAAATAGTGTCTCATCCGTCACTCGAGACGTATGTCGATGTCAATAATTTTCAAAAGCCGTTGCGGATTCACCGCGGCGCCGCGTCAGAGTTCTGCCTGCAATTTGAATTTTCCAAATTTGGCGCGGACGACCGTCTGGTTTTTGTGAAAGATGTCACCGAGCAAGACAGGTTGGAGCGCATGCGTCGCGATTTTGTCGGTAATGTCTCCCATGAGTTAAGAACGCCGCTGACGGTGATCAAAGGTTATACGGAGACATTACAAACACTGATGCCCGCTTCGGATTCGACGCTGCAGAAATCGCTGAGCGTGATGGATACTCAGTTGGTGCGGATGGAAAGCTTGGTGTCCGATTTGCTATGGCTGTCGAGCATTGAGAGTGTGGAAGGGGAGCGTAAGGAGGCCAGATAGACATGGAGGCGTTACTGTCAGATGTGGTAATGGAGTTAGCCGCCGTTTGGCCCAGCAGAGTCCTTGATCTTCAGATCAGTAGCTCGCAAAAAATTCTAGGGGACGAGAATGAGCTGCGGAGTGCGATTAGTAACCTCGTTGTTAACGCGTTGAAGTATGGTGAGAACAGTCCTGTTGTTGTGAAGTGGATCGATACCACGGTGGGGCCTGCGCTACTGGTCGAGGATAAGGGACTGGGCATCGCCGCTAAGCATATCCCTCGTTTGACTGAGCGCTTCTATCGCGTCGATAAAAGCCGCAGTCTTGCGACGGGCGGAACGGGTTTGGGGTTAGCTATTGTGAAGCATGTTGCAGTGTCGCACGAAGCAAAACTGTTTGTAGACAGTGAACTAGGACGTGGTAGCTGTTTCCGGCTGGTATTTCCATCGTCTCGCGTGGTCGCGAGTGCGAGCGGACTCGGCGCGAGTGATCAGCGCTAGGTCTTTCTGACTGACCTGATAATATAGACGCCTAGAAGTAACAGATCTGCCTGCGATAGAGAGCATCACGTTATGAGCCGGTTTTGGACAACAACAGTAAGCGATTTGACGCCGTACGTCCCGGGCGAGCAACCTGCCTCGCAATCGTTGCTAAAACTGAATACTAATGAGCATGCGTTACCCCCGTCGGAGGCGGTGATGACGGCGATTCGTGNATGTCAGGCCGAGCAGTTAAGGCGTTACCCCGACCCGACCGCCAAAGGATTAAGAGAGGCGATTGCCCAGACAGAGTCTTTAACCACTGACCAGGTTTTTGTGGGCAATGGGTCAGACGAAGTGCTGGCACATATCTGGTTAAGCTTGCTGGCCGATCGTCCGGTGCAGACGCTGGATACCACTTATGGTTTTTACCCCGTGTGGGCGCAGTTGTACCACTCAACACTCACCGAAGTGCCGGTGCGGGCTGATTTTAGCGTTGACGTTGATGCCCTGATGGCGTCTGAGCATGCCGTGGTGCTAGCGAACCCCAATGCGCCAACAGGCCTGGCACTGACTTGTCAGGAGATAGAGCGGCTACTGGCCGGCAACCCGAATAGGCTGCACATCATCGACGAGGCATATTATGGGTTTGGCGCTGATACGGTAGCGCCACTCATCAATCAGTATGACAATTTAATTGTCAGCCGGAGTTTGTCGAAGAGTCATGCTTTGGCTGGGTTGCGGGTTGGATATGCTTTAGCGCATCGGGATTTGATTGAAGGCCTAAACCGGGTCAAGGATTCCTTTAATTCTTATCCACTCGATGCAGTCGCACAGGCTGCCGCCAAGGTGGCGATTTGTGACGCCTCATGGCAAGCGCAGTCTGTTGCCGTGATCACTGAAAGTCGTTCAAAGATGACCGAGANACTCGAGGCGTTAGGATTTGAAGTGCTACCTTCGTCTGCCAACTTTATCTTTATCCAGCACCGGGTTTTATCGGGGCGCACTGTGTTTGATGGGCTAAGGCAACAAGACATTTTGGTGCGTCGCTGGGACAAGCCGCGCGTCGAGAACTGGTTGCGGATCACAGTTGGCACACTCGCGCAGACAAACGCTTTATTAGCNGCTTGCGCCGCTTTGTGCGCTGCTGAAGAGGCTTAACTGATCTGCTGTTCCNCCGAGTTAGCGTCGCCGCAGGACCAGTGAGCCGATGCTATAGCCGGCACCAAATGAACACAGCACGCCTAGCTCTCCGCTGTTGATATCGGCATTGTGCTTGTGAAAGGCAATGATCGAGCCCGCAGATGACGTATTAGCGTACTCATCGAGTATGGTAGGTGATTCACTTGGTGCGGGATCTCGACCGAAGACCTTTTTCGCGATGAGGTCATTCATATTTTGGTTGGCTTGGTGCAGCCATATGCGCCTGAGATCTCCGACATCGAGATTCAGCGATGCCAATTGCTGGTTAATCTGAGTNGCGACAGCNGGGCAGACTTCTTTAAATACTTTCCTGCCTTCTTGCATAAATAACTTGTCAATTTGTCCGATGCCCTCTTCGTCCGCACGATTGAGGAAGCCAAAATTATTGCGAATATTATTGGAGTAGATCGTTTGCAGGCGCGAGTCGACTACGTCCCAGCCAGCACTTGCTTTGGCGCTTTCACTGCTCTCGACGACAACGGCTGTAGCGACATCACCAAAGATAAAGTGTGAGTCGCGGTCTCGGAAGTTTAGGTGTCCAGTGCAGATTTCNGGGTTAACCATGAGCACCCGCTGCGCGCTCCCTGANCGCACCGCATCGCTGGCCTGCTGAATGCCGAAGGTGGCTGAAGAGCAAGCCACATTCATATCGAAAGCAAACCCCGTTGCGCCTAGCGCCGCCTGCACTTCAATTGCGACCGCAGGATAAGCTCTTTGTAGGTTGGAGGCGGCGACGATGACGGCATCAATTTCGCTAGCGTGAACGCCAGCCTGATCTAACGCTTCTCGAGCAGCGTGGCAGGCAATTTCGCACATCACAGAGTGACTGCTATTTGCTCTCTCGGGAATAGCAGGGACCATACGGTCTGGGTCTAAAATCCCCTCCTTATCAATGACATACCTAGACTTTATACCGGAGGCTTTCTCAATGAACGCCACGGAGGAGTGGGTTTTGGCCTCGACATCTCCGGATTCAATTGCCTCAAGGTGGGTCTCATTGTAGCGGTCAACCCATGTATTGAATGACTCGACAAGCTCCTGATTGCTGATGCTGTCTGGGGGTGTGTAAAGGCCAGACCCACTAATCACCGCAGAAATTGTCATTGCAAGCCCTAGCGTTTGTCGATGGGTTTAAAGTCCCTGTGTGCTTCGCCGGTGTAGAGCTGTCGGGGTCTTCCGATNCGGTAGGAGCCACCAATCATCTCATTCCAATGGGCGATCCAACCCACGGTGCGCCCGATAGCAAAGATGACGGTGAACATAGACGTCGGTATTCCGAGCGCTTTCAGGATAATGCCCGAATAAAAGTCAACGTTGGGATAGAGNTTTTTGGCGACNAAATAGTCGTCCTTGAGAGCAATTTCTTCAAGTCGTTTTGCAATCTCTAAATTTTCGTCCTCGATACCCAGCTCAGCAAGCACCTCATCAGCAGCCTCTTTCATGACCTTAGCGCGAGGGTCAAAGTTTTTATAAACCCGATGCCCAAAACCCATCAGTCGGAAGGGGTCGTCTTTATCCTTGGCCCGAGCGATGAATTCGTCGATTCGATCCACCGTGCCAATTTCTTCGAGCATCTTCACTACCGCCTCGTTAGCGCCACCATGGGAGGGCCCCCAAAGCGCTGCGATCCCTGCTGCAATGCAAGCAAACGGATTAGCCTGGGAAGAGCCTGCGAGTCTTACGGTGGAGGTCGAAGCGTTTTGTTCATGATCTGCATGCAATAGGAATATGCGATCCATTGCCTTGGCAATGGTCGGTGAGACCTTAGTGGGCTCACAAGGATTGCCAAACATCATGTGAAGAAAATTCGCGGCATAGTCCAGATTGTTATCGGGATACATAAAGGGCTGCCCGATTGAAAACTTGTAGCTCATTGCTGCTAGCGTGGGCATTTTTGCAATCAGTCTGAAAGCGGCTACTTCTCTGTGCCACGGGTCAGAAATGTCTGTCGAGTCGTGATAGAACGCCGACAGCGCGCCGACAACACCGCACATAATCGCCATCGGATGCGCATCCCTTCGGAAGCCGTTAAAAAAGGTTCTGATCTGCTCATGCACCATGGTGTGGTGCGTCATGATGCCGACGAATTCTTCTTTTTCCGCTGCGGTGGGGAGTTCGCCATTAAGCAGGAGGTAGCAAGTTTCTAAGTAGTCTGAATGCTGAGCAAGCTGCTCTATCGGGTACCCGCGATGAAGCAAAACGCCTTTTTCCCCGTCAATAAACGTAATCTTTGATTCGCACGCTGCCGTGGAAGTGAAGCCCGGATCGTAAGTGAAATAGCCATTCGCCGTCAGTGTGCCGACATCAACGACATCCGGGCCTAGCGTGCCAGAGTGCACTGCTAAATCAATGGTTTGCTGGGATCCATCCTCATGGGTAAGGTTGAGGGTCGCATTCTTTTCAGTCATTAGACTATCTACCGCGTCGTGTTGAGAGGGTGCCAAACTAATGCTGACCGCCGGTCATGTCAATTTTGATGTATTGAAATTCGACGGGCAGAGGCCAACAAATTGTAATCGATTGTCAGCGCACCTATACTGCGCCCCGATGAGATTCTGGCAACGACCAGATCCGCCCGCTGTTAATGAGACTAATCTGAGAGCTATTGTGAGACCGAACTCAAAGGACACACGTCCAGTCAATTTGGATTTGGGTACGATTCAGTTGCCCGTTACCGCCTATGCATCAATCGCCCACCGAGTGACAGGTGTGCTGATGTTTTTTGCTAGTTTTCTCCTGCTGTGGGCACTTGACCGCAGTCTGGCGTCGGAGGCTTCGTTTGATGCGTTGTCTGCGGTGTTGTCGTCGCCAGTTTCTAAGTTTGTCATGTGGGGGATTGCCTCCGCGCTGACCTACCATGCGTTAGCGGGTGTTAAGCACCTCGTGATGGANACTGGGGTGGGTGAAACAATGCGNGGCGGCGTGATNGGTGCGCGCATCGTTTTTGTTGCGGCNTTCACTGGGGCGGTTTTATGGGGAGTCGCGATATGGTGACTTCAGTCACGAGTTTTAGCCGCACTGGCCTGTCTGATTGGCTCATTCAAAGAGTCACGTCCATCATACTGCTCGCATATTTTCTGCTTATCGCCTACCAGTTGATGGGTTCAGTTGACTACACTGGGTGGGCTCGGCTCTTNGAGCAGACCTGGATGAAGGTGTTTACGCTCATGGCGGCGCTCTCTCTGGCTGCTCACAGTTGGATTGGTCTGTGGTCCGTGTTCACAGACTACCTGACCGAGCGGATGTTGGGTCCGAAGGGCAATGTGATTCGTTTGGTGTGTCAGTTGGGAGCTTCACTGGCGCTGGTCGGGTACGTAATTTGGGTGGTGGTGATCATTTGGAGTTAATCCAATACCACTAACGGCTGCGCCTACTGCGCCCGNTTTTTCGGGGTAGTAAGGCGGATAAAAAGTGAGTGTTATGAGAACAATTTCTTTTGATGGTGTCATTGTCGGCGGCGGTGGTGCAGGTATGCGCGCAGCACTCCAACTGGCGCAATCTGGTTACAAAACCGCAGTTATTTCGAAGGTGTTCCCGACTCGCTCGCACACCGTGTCGGCTCAGGGCGGCATCACTTGCGCGATTGCCAGTGATGACCCAGAAGACGACTGGCGTTGGCATATGTATGACACCGTCAAAGGGTCGGACTATATCGGTGATCAAGAAGCGATTGAGTACATGTGCTCTGTGGGTCCAGAGGCTATTTTTGAGTTGGAACACATGGGGTTGCCTTTCTCTCGCACGGAGGAGGGCCGGATCTACCAGCGACCGTTTGGCGGGCAATCAAAAAACTACGGTGAAGGGGGTCAGGCGGCCAGAACCTGTGCGGCAGCAGACCGCACTGGTCACGCGCTGCTGCATACGCTTTACCAGAACAANATTAAGAACGAGACCGTCTTCTTTAATGAATGGTTCGCCGTTGATTTGGTGAAAAACCAAGACGGCGCCGTGGTGGGTGTTGTGGCGATCTGCATCGAGACGGGTGAGACGGTTTATGTGAAATCTAAGGCGACCGTTTTCGCGACGGGCGGTGCGGGGCGGATTTATGCTTCCACTACTAACGCTCACATTAATACCGGCGACGGGATGGGCATGGCACTCCGTGCAGGCGTTCCCGCTCAAGATATGGAGATGTGGCAGTTTCACCCAACGGGTATCTACGGAGCTGGCACACTGGTGACAGAGGGGTGTCGCGGAGAAGGCGGCTACCTCGTGAATAAAGATGGCGAGCGTTTTATGGAACGGTATGCGCCGAATGCCAAAGACCTCGCGGGCAGAGACGTCGTTGCGCGATCCATGGTGTTGGAGATATTAGAGGGCCGTGGCTGTGGTCCTAATGGCGACCACGTGAAGTTGAAGTTGGATCACCTAGGCGAGGACGTGCTGGAATCGAGGCTGCCAGGGATTTGTGAGCTAAGTCGAACCTTTGCGCACGTTGATCCAGTGAAAGAGCCCATCCCAGTTGTGCCGACATGCCACTACATGATGGGCGGCATACCGACCAACGTGAACGGTCAGGCGCTCACCGTAGACTCAGCAGGCAATGACAGTGTGATTCCCGGGTTGTATGCCTGCGGTGAGGTTGCCTGCGTGTCAGTGCACGGCGCCAATCGACTGGGAGGAAACTCCCTGCTGGATCTAGTGGTCTTTGGCCGTGCGTCCGGATTATTTATCGAGAAAGCACTCCGCGACGGCATCGAGCTGCGAGACGCAGGCCAAACCGATCTCGATGCAGCAAGCGCACGTCTGAATGCGCTCAATGAGCGCGAGAAAGGCGAGCAGGTAGCGCCGATGCGCCAAGAGCTCCAAGCCATTATGCAAAACCATTTTGGTGTGTTCCGGACGGTGAGTTCATGCGCGAAGGGATCGCCAAGCTGCAAACGCTACGTGGTCGTGTCGAGGAAGTGGTTTTGGCTGACCGAAGCTCGGCCTTTAACACTTCGCGGATAGAGTGCCTTGAGCTTCAGAACTTATTCGAGACAGCTGAGGCGACCGCTATAGTGGCCGAGGCGCGAGACGAGAGTCGCGGGGCACACGCGCGCGAGGACTTTACCGAGCGGGATGACGAGAATTGGTTGTGCCATTCGCTGTATCACAGCGACACCAAGGAGGTTTCTAAGCGTAGCGTGAATTTTACGCCGCGAACCGTCGACACGTTCCAGCCAAAAGCCCGCACTTACTGAGTCTTCAGGGAGCTACAAGACATGCTACAAGTCAGCTTATACCGCTATAACCCGGAATCTGATGAAGCGCCTCATATGCAGGAGTTTTCGGTCGATACAGGCGGCAAGGATTTGATGGTGCTCGACGTGCTCGAGCTCATCAAGGCCGATTATGATGGTAGCGTCACCTACCGACGGAGTTGTCGAGAGGGTGTCTGTGGTTCCGACGGCTTGAATATCAACGGTAAAAATGGCCTTGCATGCATTACGCCCTTGTCGGAGACGGTAAAGGGCGGAAAGTTAGTGATTCGTCCGCTGCCGGGTTTGCCGGTTATCCGCGATCTTGTGGTTGATATGAGCCTTTTTTACGCGCAGTACGAGAAGGTGCAGCCCTATTTGCAGAACGCCTCACCCGCACCTGCGATAGAGCGCTTGCAGTCACCAGAAGAGCGAGCGCAATTAGACGGGCTCTATGAGTGCATTCTTTGTGCTTGCTGCTCTACCAGCTGTCCTTCATTTTGGTGGAACCCTGACCGGTTTATTGGCCCTGCAGGATTGTTGCAGGCTTACCGCTTTCTGGCAGACAGCCGAGACACGGCAACAGAGGGGCGGCTGGCTAAGTTGGACGATCCGTTCAGTGTCTTCCGTTGTCATGGTATCCAGAACTGCGTGAATGTCTGTCCCAAAGGACTGAACCCCACCAAAGCCATTGGGCATATTCGGACAATGTTGCTGAATCGAGCGACCTAACGGCGTGGTTATTAGCAGCAGATATCTATAGATTTTATTCATATCGCATAGATTTAGCGGCGAGATGGGTTCCCCGGGGTTATGCAAGGCATATCTTTAGGTTATAGTATAGGCGGGCCGGGCCCCAAACGGTAGTTTTACGGCCACAGCTGGGGCAAACCGGCTCCTCAAGCACCACATTGTCTCTTACACTCCTGTTTCGAGAGAGGGCGCCGGACGAGAAGCGCCCTCCGCGAGTGTCAAACAACACCTAGGGGCGATGGTGACACACATGACAAACGGTTCGGGCATGCTGGAGCAATGGGCTTCCTCCCATATTGCTGGCGGCAATGCCGAGTACATCGAGGCGCTCTACGAAGCCTACTTGCAGGACCCCAACGCGATTGCACCCCAATGGCGTGATTACTTCGATCAGTTGCCACTGGTACCATCCGATACCCATGCCATGCATGACGTTCCGCATTCTGTGTTGAGGGAGCGCTTTGCACGGATCTCGAAAATGCGTGTGCGCACCGATGCAACTGTCTCACAGGATATGCATGCCACCGACTATGAGCGCAAGCAGGTTCGCGTGGTGCAACTCATCTCTGCTTATCGGCAGCGTGGGCATCAGCAGGCAGCCCTAGATCCGTTGGCGCTGGCTGTGCGCCCCCCAGTTCCCGATCTTGATTTGACCTTCCATGAACTCAGTGATGCCGACCTCGACACCACCTTTCAGGTGGGAACGGCCTATTTCGGTCGCGCAGAAGCGACGCTGGCAGACATTCGTGAGGCCTTGGAGCGAACGTATTGCGGTACGGTCGGCGCTGAGTTCATGCATATCGTCAACACGGAAGAGCGCCATTGGATTATGAGCCGAATGGAATCGGTTCGTGGTGCGCCGGAGTTTTCTTCGGATCACCGGTTGCAGATCTTGCGCCAACTTAACGGGGCAGAGGGGCTTGAGCGCTCTCTAGGCTCAAAATATCCGGGTACCAAACGGTTCGGTTTAGAGGGCGGTGAGAGCTTAATTCCGATGATGTCTGAGGCCATCCAGCGTGTGGGCGGGTATGGTGCAAAAGAAATTTGCATTGGCATGGCACACCGAGGCCGACTCAATGTGTTGGTCAACATTCTCGGCAAGAATCCGGTCAACTTATTTGACGAATTTGAAGGGAAGGTGACGTACATCGGGTCCGGTGACGTGAAATACCACCAAGGATTCTCCTCCAATATGATGACGCCTGGTGGCGAAGTGCATTTGGCGCTGGCCTTCAACCCCTCGCACCTTGAGATTGTGTCGCCCGTGGTAGAGGGCTCGGTGCGCGCACGTCAGGATCGGCGCGAAGATGCTGTCGGTAAAACAGTGGTCCCCATTGTGTTGCACGGCGATGCCGCCTTTGCGGGGCAAGGCGTGGTCATGGAGACGTTTCAAATGTCTCAGACCCGTGCTTATCATACTGGCGGGACCCTGCATATTATCCTCAATAATCAGATCGGTTTTACCACCAGTGCACCGGAGGATATGCGGTCCACCGAGTACTGTACTGATATTGCAAAAATGGTTCAGGCGCCTATCTTCCACGTTAACGGTGATGATCCAGAGGCGGTAGTTTTCGTGACGCAACTGGCCGTCGACTATCGTAACCAGTTTAATCGAGACGTGGTGATCGATCTGGTGTGTTATCGACGACGTGGCCATAACGAGGCCGATGAGCCGTCTGTGACGCAGCCTGGTATGTACGAAAAAATTAAGTCGCACCCCAGTACCCGATCGCTCTACGCCGGTCGGTTGATTGCCGATGGCGTGTTGAGCGAACAGCAAGATAATGAGTGGGTGGAGCAATACCGAGAAGCGCTGGAGCGCGATGAGCCGCTGGTCAGTTCGTTGGTGTCCGAGCCGAATAAAGCGTTATTCGTGGATTGGTCCCCCTACCTGGGGCATCGTTGGGATGTTGCGGCGGATACCGCTGTGCCCTTGACGGAGCTTAAGGTGCTGTCGGAGTTGTGTAACGAAGCGCCTGACGGTGTCGCGGTGCATCGTGTCGTGAAAAAGCTGATGGATGATCGGCTTAAAATGGGGGCCGGCGCGCAAGCGATTAATTGGGGCTTTGCAGAGACAATGGCATACGCCTCGCTGTTGCAGGAGGGTTATCCTGTTCGCTTGACGGGGCAAGATGTGGGTCGCGGTACGTTCAGTCATCGCCATGCGGTCTTGCACAACCAACGTAATAGTGAAACGTGGATCCCGTTGGCTCACGTCTCTGAAACCCAAGCGCCTTTTAACATCCATGATTCGCTGCTCTCAGAGGAGGCCGTTCTCGCTTTTGAGTACGGCTATGCGACCACTGCGCCGGGTGGCCTCGTGATTTGGGAGGCGCAATTTGGCGACTTCGCTAACGGGGCGCAGGTCGTGATCGATCAATTTATCTCCAGTGGCGAAAACAAATGGAGTCGGTTGTGTGGCCTGACGATGCTGTTGCCTCATGGCTATGAGGGCCAGGGTCCTGAGCACTCGTCGGCCCGTTTAGAACGTTTTTTGCAGTTGTGCGCCGATGACAATATTCAAGTCTGTATTCCCAGTACACCAGCGCAAGTGTTTCATATGCTGCGCCGACAAGCTGTACGCCCCTTCAGAACGCCGCTGATTGTGATGACACCGAAAAGTCTCTTGCGCCACAAAGAAGCGGTCTCACCGTTAGAAGATTTGGCACAGGGTGGCTTTAAGACGGTTATTGATGAAACGGACGCACTGAACCCGAACGAAGTGAAGCGCCTTATCCTGTGTTCTGGCAAGGTCTTTTATGACTTAAGAGCCGCACGTCGAGAGCGAGATATTCATGACATTGCGATCATCCGAATTGAGCAGATGTACCCGTTCCCGCGGATTGATCTCATGGAGATCATCAATCGTTATCCCAATGTAGAAGATGTTAATTGGGTTCAAGAAGAGCCGAAAAATCAGGGTGCTTGGTATGCCATGCAGAGTCGGATGCGGACGGTCGTGCAGCGCCATAAGGTCGATTTATTTTTGCGTTACGTCGGGAGAGAGTCTTCGGCTTCGGCTGCGGCAGGTTACTCGGCATTACATATGCGAGAACAAGAAAAGTTCATTGACGAAGCTCTGGGGCCGATGCCCTGGGGGTTTTAATAGATAACGTTGAGGATGACCTCATGACAATTGAAATCAAAGCGCCCGCTTTTCCAGAGTCCGTTGCTGATGGTGTGGTATCAGCTTGGCACAAGGTAGCGGGTGAGTCGGTAACGAGAGACGAGCTGCTGGTTGAAATAGAGACCGACAAGGTAGTGATGGAGGTGGTTGCGCCGGCGCCGGGAGTCATTGAAGCCATTTTGGTGGGCGAGGGCGAAACGATTCTCAGTGAANCCTTGTTGGCCATCTTGGTAGAGGGTGAGGCAGCCGAGGTACNGCAAGCGGCGGCACCGAAAGCGACGGCCGCATCGGATCACGATGAGTCTGTTTCTGCAAATGCTGAGCCAGTGTCGTCCGATAGCGTCCCTATGGGGCCTGCCGTGCGCAGCTTGCTGGACGAACAGGGCCTTGAAGCCGCAGCGATAACGGCAAGTGGAAAAGGAGGGCGACTTCTGAAGGAGGACGTGCTCGCTCACATGGCCGGTTTAGCGAAAACCGGTGGGCAAGAGCGCGATACCCCAGTCGCTCAGGCGGTTGGACTGGAGGTGACCGGACCCACTAGCGAGCGCATTGAGAAGCGCGTCCCCATGACTCGTATGCGGGCGCGTATTGCGGAACGCTTGCTGGTTGCGACGCAGCAAACGGCAATGCTCACTACGTTTAACGAGGTGAATATGGCGCCGTTGATGAAGCTGAGGCGTCAATACAAAGATCAGTTTGAGACCGTCCACAATGGCACACGCTTAGGCTTTATGGGCTTTTTTGTGAGAGCGGCATGCGAGGCGCTAAAGCGTTTCCCCGCGGTGAATGCCAGTATCGATGGCAATGATGTGGTGTATCACGGCTACCAAGATATTGGTGTCGCAGTATCGGTCGATGAGGGATTGGTAGTGCCGATATTGCGGGACGCCGATTTTATGAGTATCGCCGATATTGAAGCGGCGGTTCATGACTTGGGTGTCAAGGCGCGCGACAAGAAGCTGACGATTGAAGAAATGACGGGCGGTACCTTTACCGTCTCAAATGGTGGCGTATTCGGGTCATTACTCTCTACCCCGATTCTCAATCCCCCGCAAACGGGGATTCTGGGCATGCACACCATTCAGGACCGGCCCATTGCGATGGACGGTGAGGTGGTGATTCAGCCGATGATGTACCTTGCATTGTCTTATGACCATCGCTTGGTCGACGGTAAAACGGCGGTGCAATTTTTAGTGGCGATTAAAGGCCTAATAGAGGATCCCGCTCGGATCCTATTACAGCTCTAGTCCTAGGAGGAAGTGTGTCTAACCATTTTGAGGTGATAGTAATTGGTTCGGGGCCTGCGGGGTATGTCTGCGCTATTCGTTGCGCGCAACTCGGGCTGTCGACCGCTCTGATCGAGAAGGAGACTGATGCCGGCGATAAGCCTGTGTTGGGTGGCACCTGTCTCAATGTGGGATGCATTCCGTCTAAGGCGTTACTCGATAGCTCGCAACGTTATGCTGATGCCAAAGGGCATCTTTCAGAGCATGGTATTGGGGTAAACGACGTGACGTTGAATATCCCTGAGATGATGGTGCGTAAAGAAAAAATCGTCGCTCAACTGACCGGAGGTGTCGCTGGCCTGCTCAAGCACAATAAGATCACTGTGCTCAGTGGTGCAGGTCAGTTACTGGCCGGACGTCAGGTGGAATTGACTGATGCTGAGGGGCAAACGGCGCTTTATACCGCCGATAACGTCGTGCTCGCATCAGGCTCTGAGCCGGTCGAAATTCCGCCTGCCCCGATCGATGGCGACCGGGTGGTGGATTCTACCGGAGCGTTGTGCCTCGATTCGGTTCCGGCACGTTTGGGCGTGATTGGTGCGGGTGTCATTGGCCTTGAGCTCGGCAGCGTTTGGGCTCGATTGGGGTCTGAGGTGGTGATTCTTGAGGCGATGGAACAGTTCTTGCCCGCCATGGACGAGCAGATTGCCAAAGAGTCCGCCAAAATATTTGCTAAGCAGGGTCTCGATATTCGACTTGGCGCCAGAGTGACGGGAGTAGAGGTGACACCAGAGCAGGTAACGGTGGGTTACTCCCTAGGAGATGTCGAACATTCAGAAACATTTGATCGTTTAATTGTTGCAGTAGGCCGAAGGCCTCGCACCGACAAGCTGTTCTCGGGTGATTCGGGTGTCAGTATGGACGAGCGAGGATTTGTTTTNGTGAATGAACACTGCGCNACTGAGGCGCCGGGGGTGTGGGCGGTTGGCGATATCGTGCGGGGGCCGATGCTGGCGCACAAGGGCTCTGAAGAAGGCGTTATGGTCGCTGAGCGCATCCATGGTAAGGCAGCGCAACTTAACTATGAGGTGGTGCCCTCTATTATCTATACCCACCCCGAGGTTGCTGCGGTCGGTAAAAACGAGCAAGAGTTGAAGGCCGAAGGTGTTGACTACAAAGTAGGCACCTTTCCCTTTGCGGCGATTGGACGTGCGCAAGCGTCTGGGGAAACTGATGGCTTGGTAAAGATACTTTCTGATGCCGATTCTGACCAGATTCTAGGGGCTCATGTGGTAGGTCCGTCTGCGGCTGACCTAGTGCAGCAAATTGTAATTGCGATGGAAATGGCGGCGAGCACTGAGGATTTACAACTCATGGTATTTGGGCATCCGACGATGTCGGAGGCGGTCCATGAAGCNGCGCTAGCGGCGGATGGCAGGGCGATTCACATGGTGAACCGTCCNCAGCGATAACAACGATTGATGGGCTCTCTTGACCGCCTGGTGCTGGGGGAGTGTGGGGTGTACCAGGTATTAGCTGAGAGGTTTTTATGAATCTGCATGAGTATCAGGGCAAGGCGTTATTTGCCGAATATGGACTGCCTGTTTCCATTGGGCACGCTGTCGAGTCGGCAGAGGCGGCCATAGAGGCAGCCACTAAGATCGGTGGTGATCAATGGGTGGTCAAAGCTCAGGTGCACGCGGGTGGACGCGGTAAGGCGGGGGGGGTCAAATTAATTGATTCACCTCAAGCCGCTGGTGATTTCGCTAAACAGTGGTTGGGCGAGCGTCTGGTGACCTATCAGACCGATGCGGCGGGTCAGCCTGTGTCNCGGATTTTGGTCGAGTCGTGCACCGATATTGCAGAAGAGTTGTACTTGGGCGCCGTGGTTGATCGCGCTAGCCGCCGCATCGTGTTCATGGCTTCTACTGAGGGCGGTGTTGAAATTGAAAAAGTCGCAGAAGAGACGCCGGATAAAATTCTCAAAGCAGAGGTTGACCCGTTAGTGGGGGCGCAGCCTTTTCAAGGNCGTGATCTGGCTTTCCGGCTCGGTTTGTCAGGGGTTCAGATTAAGCAGTTTGTCACTATCTTTCTGGGTCTGGCTAAATTGTTTCAAGAGAAGGATTTGGCGTTGATTGAGGTGAATCCCTTGGTGATTACCGACGAGGGTAACCTGCACTGTCTGGATGCCAAGGTCGTCGTGGATTCCAATGCACTGTATCGACAACCCGCACTGCAGGAGATGCACGACCCGNCTCAAGAAGATGAGCGCGAGGCGCATGCGGCACATTGGGAACTGAACTACGTAGCGCTCGATGGCAGCATCGGTTGTATGGTCAATGGCGCTGGATTGGCAATGGGAACAATGGATATTGTGAAATTGCATGGCGGCTCGCCAGCTAACTTTTTGGATGTGGGGGGTGGTGCGACCAANGAGCGTGTCACCGAGGCGTTCAAAATTATCCTGTCAGACGAGAATGTTAAAGCCGTATTGATCAATATTTTTGGNGGGATTGTTCGCTGCGATTTGATTGCTGAGGGCGTGATTGGCGCAGTTGAGGAAGTGGGAGTTGAGGTGCCGGTTGTGGTGAGGTTAGAGGGTAATAACGCGACGCTTGGTCGCGAAGTACTCGCCAATAGTGGTCTTAATATTGAAGCGGCAGAAAGTCTGACTGATGCGGCCCAAAAGGTGGTTGCAGCAGCTGGAGGTGTCCAATGAGCATTTTGATTAATTCAGAGACGCGTGTTATCTGTCAGGGTTTTACTGGTTCACAAGGCACTTTTCACTCGGAGCAAGCGATTGCTTACGGCACGAAAATGGTCGGTGGTGTGACACCCGGAAAAGGCGGACAAACACATTTGGGTTTGCCGGTCTTTAATACGGTTTCTGAGGCGGTGAGCGCGACGGGCGCAGAGGCCTCGGTGATTTATGTTCCCGCTCCATTTTGTAAGGATTCCATTCTCGAGGCCGCTTTAGCGGGCATCCACTTGATTGTCTGCATCACAGAGGGCGTGCCGACACTCGACATGTTAGACGCCAAGGTTAAGTGCGACGAGTTGGGTGTGCGCCTGATCGGGCCCAACTGCCCAGGCGTGATCACGCCTGGGCAATGCAAGATCGGCATCATGCCAGCAGAGATTCATTTGCCGGGTCGTGTTGGCATCGTGTCCCGTTCCGGCACGCTGACTTACGAAGCGGTTAAGCAGACAACGGATGTGGGTTATGGGCAATCAACCTGCGTTGGTATCGGTGGTGATCCCATTCCCGGGTCCCATTTTATCGACATCCTCGATCTCTTTGAAAAAGATGACAGTACCGAAGCCATTGTCATGATCGGTGAGATTGGCGGAACCGCTGAGGAAGAAGCGGCTGAATTTATCCGTCACAACGTGACCAAGCCAGTCGTGTCCTATATCGCCGGGGTGACTGCCCCAAAAGGTAAGCGAATGGGCCATGCCGGCGCGATTATCTCTGGTGGAAAAGGCACGGCGGACGAAAAATTCGCGGCCCTTGAGGGCGCGGGTGTTAAAACAGTCCGCTCTTTGGCCGATATCGGCGCCGCATTGACCGAGATTACAGGTTGGTAAGCCTGCCGATCCTGTTAGGGCCCGCTTCGGCGGGCTTTTTTATGGGTGAAAGCCAGTGTTTCCCGCTTGAAATTACTATTAAGGCCCCCATCTATTCGACTTAACCTGGTGAGACGAGGCGAGCTATGACCGCAGAAGCAACCCAAACAATGGGATTTCAAACCGAGGCGAAGCGATTGCTTCAACTCATGATTCATTCTTTGTATTCCAATCGCGAAATATTTTTGAGGGAGCTCATCTCTAATTCTTCAGATGCCATTGATAAGCACCGATTTGCGGTGATCAGTGACCCGGACTTGGCAGGTTTGACAGCGGAGTATCGCATTCGAGTCGCCACTGATGCTGAGNCGAAAACCATTACCATCGACGACAATGGTATTGGGATGTCCCGAGAGGAAGTGATCGATAATTTAGGAACGATCGCTAAGTCAGGCACTGCTGCCTTCATGGAGCAGCTCAGTGGGGATCAAAAACAGGACAGTCAGTTGATTGGTCAATTTGGCGTGGGTTTTTACTCGTCGTTTATTGTTGCCGATCGAGTGGAGGTGGTGACCCGCAAGGCAGGGAGCGACACCGCGACCCGTTGGGAGTCTGCGGGTGAGGATGAGTTCACCATTTCTGAGACTGAGCGTGAGACCCCAGGGACCACGGTGGTCTTGTATTTAAAATCTGATGCAGATGAGTTTGCCGATGGTTGGCGAGTGCGCTCGGTGATTAAGAAGTATTCGGACCACATCTCAGTACCCGTGATGATGCCCGCCGCAGTCACGGAGACCGAAGATGATAGTGACAGTAGCGATGACGAGGTCAGTGCTGAGCCCGCCTGGGAGGCGATTAACGAGGCCAAGGCGCTCTGGACTCGCAGTCGCTCTGAAGTGAGCGATGAGGAATATCAGGCGTTTTATAAGCATATATCTCACGACTTTGAAGAGGCATTGACCTGGAGCCATAATGCGGTCGAGGGCAAGCTTGAGTACACCTCATTGTTGTATGTGCCTCAGCGTGCCCCGTTTGATTTGTGGCAGAGGGAGGGGGCCAGAGGGCTTAAGCTCTATGTCCAGCGCACCTTTATCATGGATGAGGCAGAGCAGTTTCTGCCGATGTATTTGCGCTTTGTCAAAGGCGTGCTCGACTCAAACGATCTGCCTCTCAACGTCTCCAGAGAGCTGTTGCAACAAAATCAGCAGGTCGACTCGATCCGAGGTGCGCTGACCAAGCGCGTGCTCGATATGATCAGCAAGATGGCCACTAAATCACCAGAGGACTTTGAGCGTTTTTGGGATACTTTCGGTGTCGTGCTGAAAGAGGGGCCTGCAGAGGACTTCGGTAATCGGGAAAAGGTGGCGGAGCTGCTCCGCTTTGCGACGACACGCGATGATGAAGCACTTCAACGGGTGTCGTTAAAGCAGTATGTCGAGTCGATGTCAGACGATCAGCAGTCTATTTATTACGTCGTCGCAGAAAATCACGTCACGGCGAAGAACAGTCCCCATATCGAGTCGTTGAGACAGCAAGGTGTCGAAGTGTTGCTACTGTCGGATCGGGTTGATGAGTGGCTGATGAGTCATCTTGGTGAGTATGACGGTAAGCCATTTAAGGACTGTGCCAAGGGGGAATGGGACGATTCCGCCGACGATGAAAAATCNAAAGCGGCACTGGAGGCAGCGGAGAAAGCGAGCGAGTCACTGATTGAGCGGATGCAAGCAGTGCTGACCGAACGGGTAGCGGCAGTGCGCCCCACCGTTCGTTTGACTGCCTCTCCCGCCTGTTTGACCGTGGCAGAGCACGAGATGGGTGCGCAAATGCGCCGCATGATGGAGGCTGCGGGGCANGCAATGCCTGAGAGCAAACCGACCATGGAGATCAATGTTGAACATCCATTGCTGCAGCGATTGGATCAGGAGGCGGACGAGGATCGTTTTGCAGATCTGGCGCAAATTCTGTTGGATCAGGCATTTTTGGCCGAGGGATCGGCACTTGAGGATCCCGCGAGCTATGTTGCTCGGCTGAATAAGTTGCTGGTGGAGATGAGTGACGCCTGAGGTGTTGCTGACGATTTGGCGACACGGAGAGGCCGCTTTTGCGGCTCGGGATGCTGATCGTGAGCTGACCGAGCCCGGGCGGGACGAAGTGACCGTTGCCGCAGCGGCTTTTACGCGATGGCTTACGCAGTCCGGGCTGCCTCAGGTGGAACAACTACGTCATAGCCCACTGACGAGAACGTCGCAAACGGCAGCCATACTCCGCGACGTATTGCGCCCGATGTCGTGCGTTGCAGATCAATTGCTGGCGCCGGGCGCCGATCTTGCCAACAAGATGTGGCAGGGTATTGATGCTGCCCACATCCTCTTGGTCTCGCATGAGCCTTTCGTTTCGCGGGCTATCGCGGTGTGGAGTGATGATGAAACGTTACCACCCTTGGCACCCAGCGGTTACGCAACGCTTGAAGTGTTGAGTTTAACAAGGGGCGGTGCGACGGTGCTTCGTCATCGATCGTCACCCCAAGGGGGTCGGTATGAGTGATTCAGGTCAGGAGTGTGCCTTTGTGGTCGATGGTCTGACTTATCGGGGGATCGAATGGGGTAATCCCGAGGGGCCGCTCATTATTGCGCTCCATGGCTGGTTAGATAATGCCTTATCGTTCTCGGTGCTAGCGCCTCATCTGGCTCAATTCAGGTTGGTGGCTTTGGATTTGTCAGGGCAGGGCCACAGTGATCATCGCTCCGCAGATGCGACCTATCACATCTGGGATGATGTGCCCCAGCTGTTGGGGATTGTGGAACAGCTCGACGAAGGCTCTGTGACTGTGATGGGGCACAGCCGCGGTGCGGCGATTGCGGTGCTCTTGGCTGCCGCATTGGGGGACCGTTGTTCTCATTTGGTACTGCTTGATGGCATGCTCCCTATACCCGCCGAGGAGACGGCAGCGCCGCAGCAATTTGTTCAGGCTCAGAGAGATCGTGAGGCGGCGAGGACGCGCCGACGACGTCACTTCACGGATGTAGCAGGTTTTATTAACGCTAGGGTGAAGCTGGGTTTTTCGGAGAGCAGTGCGAGGCTGCTGGCACCGAGGGCGCTCCGACCGCATGACAATGGCTTCGAACTCACCCACGACCCGCGCCTGAATCAGGCTTCTGCAGTCAAGCTGACCGCTGGCATGATTGCGGCTTTCTACGCGAGTCTGTCGGTTAAGACGTTGGTATTAGTGGCAGAGGAGGGGCTGCGGGTGAGGACTGGACTGGAGGCGTCTCTGCAGGCAATTTCTCATTTATCAGATTGCAGTGTGCAACGCGTCCCAGGCAAACATCATACGCATATGGAAGAGGGGGCCGAGATCATTGCCACTAAGGTCGTCTCGTTTTTCGAGGGTGCTAGCAGGGCGCCACGGCTGAAGAGACAGTTTAAGCGCGTGGCGGTTGAGACCGCGATCGCGTCACCCCTGTTCCGCTCTCGCTTACATGTGCTCGATTGATGGGCGCGCACCATGGCATTTCATGACGCCCTCAGCGCTGGCTTATTGGTTTAAGAATTCGGCCCGTGATGCGGGGTCTGACTTAAACACGCCGCCCAATGAGGTGGTTCGTGTATGACTGTTGCCGTCCTGCACGCCCCTGGACTTCACGCAGTAGTGCACCGCGTTGATCGTGACCGCCACGTCCTCAGTGCCGAGCAGTGTTTGCATGGCGACAAGCACTTGCTGTGTCAGCCGCTCTTGTACCTGTGGCCGCTGCGAGAAAAACCTGACGAGGCGGTTGATCTTGCTGAGACCGATGACGGTGTCTTTCGGGATATAAGCCACTTTTGCTGAGCCATCTATCGTGACGAAGTGATGCTCGCAGGTGCTGGTGAGGTCGATATCGTCGACGCAGACCATCTCCTCGACCTTCATCTTATTCTGAATCACCGTGATTTTAGGAAAATGGGTATAGTCTAGTCCGCTGAAAATTTCATCTACGTACATCTTCGCTATGCGATGTGGTGTCTGTTCTAGACTGTCGTCTCGCAAGTCAAGTCCNAGGGTGTTCAAGATTTGGGTGAACGACGCTTGGATCACGTCATAGCGCTCATCGCGGGATAGCCCGTTCGTCGTCATGGGTGTCTCTAAGCCACGCTTCAGCAAGGCGCCGCGCACGGCAATAGCCTCGGGTGTCAATGCGCCCGGCAGTGCTGTTGTCACCGCTGTCTTCAATTGATTGATCGCCATATTTTGTTCCACCCTTCTGATGAGAAGTCTCTTACTTATCTTACTTCGCGGCAGGCATTTTAGATTTCAATTCTGGGTTCTCTTGTGTCATTTTCTTTTGCACGACGTCTGACCAACTGTTTTTACGTCCCGTTGAGATCGCTGTGACGCCCCCGCGGTGTTGGTTTGCGACCGGTTCCGCTGACCCGAGAGACAAGCGAGACCCGCGCCGCGATGTCCACCATAAATGATATCATAAGGCGTCCAACTTATTAGACAGGCTATGGCTACTTTCCGGACAAAACTAGGACAGATTGAGGCCGCCCTCGACGCAGCAGGTCTGTGCTTTGGGCACGGCTACGAATCGGCGCATGATGAGGCAGTCGCCTTACTGCTGGCCGCGGCAAAACTACCGGCGGCGCAGTCCGTTGATTTGCTGGCGAAACCGTTTCCTGTCGAGGCGGAAAAGCGGTTGAGTCAGATGCTGGTTGCCCGCTGTGAGGAGCGGAAACCGGTAGCTTATATTGTGGGTGAGGCCTACTTGGCAGGGGTGCGATTTTTATCCGACCATCGGGCGCTGGTGCCCCGGTCCCCGATCGCGCAGCTGCTGAGCGAGGGGCTCTTTCCCTGGTGGGCAGTAGCAAGCCCTCCGGGCCATATTGTCGATGTGTGTTGTGGTGGCGGCAGTCTTGGCATTGTGGCGGCCACCTGCTTTCCCGAGGCTACGGTCATGCTATCCGATCTTGATAGTCAGGCATTGTCGCTTGCCGCGGAAAATATTCGCTTTAATGATTTGGGATCCCGTGTCTTTTGTCTTCAGGCAGACTTACTGTCGGCGCTAGCGGCTGGGAGTGTCGACCTGATCCTGTCAAATCCGCCGTATGTGTCTGCGGCTGAAATGCGCGACTTGCCAGTGGAGTANGNGCACGAGCCTAGGGTCGCGCTGGAGGCTGAGGCAGAGGGCACAGCGTTGGCGCTGCGGGTATTGCGGACGGCGGCGCGGCTACTCACCAGTGAGGGTTTATTAGTATTAGAGGTCGGCGAGACGGCAGAAACGCTGGAGTGCAGTTTGCCGCGTGTCCCTTTTACCTGGGTTGACCTCCCTCAGGGAGGTTCGGGGGTCGCCGTCATCAGTGCGCAGGAATTACGGGACTGGAGNGCCGCTGGCNTTTTATAATGCNNGCAGGAGGGAATCATGTCTGGAAATACGTTTGGNAAGCTTTTCACAGTGACCACTTTTGGCGAGAGCCATGGTCCGGCGCTGGGTTGCATTATTGATGGCTGTCCGCCGGGGCTGAGCTTGGAGGCGTCGGATTTGCAGTTGGATCTGAATCGCCGTAAACCGGGACAGTCTCGCTACACCACGCAGCGAAAAGAAGACGATGAGGTGCAGATTCTCTCGGGAGTATTTGAGGGGAAGACGACCGGCACCCCCATTGGATTGCTCGTGCATAACCAAGACCAAAAATCAAAAGACTACAGCAAAATCAAAGATCTATATCGACCTGCTCATGCGGATTACACCTACGATAGAAAGTTTGGTGTGCGCGATTATCGCGGTGGCGGTCGGTCCTCTGCTCGGGAAACCACCATGCGCGTGGCCGCCGGTGCGGTGGCAAAGAAATGGTTGTCAGAGCGCTATGGTGTCCGTATTAGGGGCTATTTGAGCGAGTTGGGGCCCTTGAAAGCCACGGCGCATGATTGGGACCAAGTGGAACAAAATCCCTTCTTTTGTGGTGACGTTTCGCTCCTCCCAAAATTAGAGGCATACATGCAGGACCTGATTAAGCAGGGGGATTCGGTGGGTGCGCGAATCAATGTGGTCGCGGATGCTGTCCCGGCTGGATGGGGAGAACCTGTTTTTGACCGACTTGACGCGGATATCGCGCATGCGGTGATGAGTATTAATGCGGTCAAAGGGGTCGAAATTGGCGATGGATTTGCCTCAGTGGCGCAGTTAGGCAGTGAGCATCGAGATGCAATGACCTCTGCTGGGTTTGCCAGCAACCATGCCGGCGGTACCCTGGGTGGTATTTCCTCAGGCCAGCCCCTCTGCGTGAGCCTGGCGCTGAAACCAACCTCCAGTATTCGTATCCCGGGTCAGACAGTCGACAACGAAGGTGAGGCTGCTGAAGTGATTACCACGGGTCGGCATGACCCTTGTGTCGGGATAAGAGCAACGCCTATTGCAGAGGCCATGGTGGCGCTTGTGCTCATCGATCACGCGCTGCGTCATCGAGGGCAAAATGCTGACGTAGTGCATAACGTGCCACCGGTTCCTGGCGTAGTGCCCCAATAGTGGCGATTCGCAAACGAAACAGGACGCTTTTTTTGGCGTTGGCGGCCTGTCTGGCGCTTTTTTGGGGGGCGGTCGATATTGTAGGGGTGCCACTGGCCAGGCTAGGGGTGCAGTTACTCTGGGTCACCTTGGGCGTGATGTTAATCATATCCTCGGGCGCGCTGGTAGGGTGGTGCCTGAACCGCTTCAAACGCAGGCCTTAACCACGGTAGGTAACCACCTGACGCGCCTTGGCTGCGGTATGCGCTAAGTCGACTATGATACGTAAGCAAAAATGACACGAATGGGGAGACAAACGATGATGTTGCGATGGATGGTGGCAGTAATATGGGCGTTATGTGCCAGTGGTGTGAACGCTGAGCTCAATTGGCAGGCGGCGCTCTCGGGTGAGCATCGCTCGGAGGACAACAAGGCGCGGGATGCCTATCGACATCCTCAAGAGACACTCACTTTTTTCGGCCTGTCATCGGCGATGACCGTGATGGAAATTTCACCGGGTGGCGGTTGGTATACCGAGGTTCTGGCGCCATTAGTGGCCGAGAACGGTGCGCTGATTGCAGCGCATTCGAGTCCCAATGGCGGCAGTTATGCGCGCCGATCGTTGGGCGGTTTCTTAAGAAAGCTAGGTGAAAATGGCGAGGTATTCGAGGCAGTTGAGGTCGCCACATTGCAACCACCCAGCGCGATATCTCCGACGCCGCCGGGTTCTGTGGACTTAGTACTGGCGTTTCGTAATGTCCATTCCTGGCTCCGAGCCGATCAGGCTGAAATGATGTTCGCGACGATTGCAGAGTCACTGAAGCCGGGGGGCATCCTCGGTATCGTTCAGCATCGGGGCAGTGCAGAGTTGACGCTGGAGCAGATGAAGAAAACGGCTTATGTGAGCGAGGAGAAAGTCATTGAACTGGCTGAGCTGTCGGGCCTCGAGCTCGATGCGCGGAGTGAGATTAATGCGAACCTCAAAGACACGAAGGATTATCCACGGGGTGTTTGGACCCTGCCACCGACTTTGGCGGCAGGCGACGAGGGGCGGGAAGGTTATCTCGCCATCGGTGAGAGCGATCGTATGACGTTGAGATTCATTAAGCCGGCGGAGTAGGTAGGTGGCTGAGAGCGAGCCGGCAGAGCATATCGATGCCATTGGATTGTTCTGTCCCGAGCCGGTGATGCTGCTGCACGCCGCAATGAGGCGGCTGAATCCGGGCGCGGCATTAACGTTGCGTGCAACCGATCCGTCGACGCAGCGCGACATTGCCAATTTCTGTGAGTTCTTGGGACACGACTTGCTAGCGAGCGAACAGCAAGAGGAGCACTTCTTTTATCATATTCGTAAGGGAAAGCGTTGAGGCAAACACAGCCGCTTGTGACGGCAGAGGAAGTCGTCGCGACGTTTAACCGGCTGTTTCAGGAGACGGAGGAGACGGTGCTGGTGGCAGGCGCATCAGAGCCTTTTTATTTGCCGGGACGCCCTAACCAGGTCTTCTTTCGGGCTGATTATGTGCGCAGTGCTTTACATGAGGTGGCGCACTGGTGCGTGGCTGGACGTTGCCGTCGAGGATTACCTGACTATGGATATTGGTATACCCCCGATGGGCGATCAAATGAGAGACAAGCTGCTTTCTTTTCGGTTGAAGCTAAGCCTCAAGCCATCGAGTCCTTGTTCTGTGAGGCAATGAATGTAGCGTTTGCTCCCAGTGTCGATAATCTCGTGCACGCCTCTTCTGCTGCGGCGCTGCGGGCATTCGAGGATCGTATCGAGCTCTGGCGCGCTCGTCTGCTGGGCGGGGACTTGCCGCGCAGGGCATCGCGCTTTTTGGCCGCGTTGGCGCGCTACGATGGCCCCGGCGTCAGCGGGTAAGTCATGACTCGTGCTAGAGGCAGCCTACCTGATTTGTCATGGGTCATTGATGAGGCTATACCGATCACGGCCTCGTTAAAGCAGGTGACGGGCAATGCACGGATGGTATCGGGACGCGATATCACCCCTGCCATTATCGAGAAAGCCGATGGACTGTTGGTGCGCTCGGTCACGCAGGTTGATGAAGCCTTGCTGAAGGGCAGCGCCGTTCGGTTCGTCGGTACTGCGACTGCGGGGATTGACCATCTAGATGTTGTGGCGCTGGCGCGTCTCGGAGTCCAGTGGGCCTCTGCACCCGGATCCAATGCGATCGCTGTTGTTGAATATGTGTTGTCCGCGATCGCGATGTCGGGCCATCTCCAGTCCATCTTACGCGGCACCCCAGTGGGGATTGTTGGCCTCGGTGCGGTCGGCGGACACCTGGCAAAACGGCTGCTGAGCCTGGGATGTCAGGTAGTAGGTTACGACCCCCTTGTGACCCACTGGCCCTCTGGTGTGGTCAAGGGCGATTTACAGGCGGTGCTGAACCAGACAGTGGTCTCACTGCACGCCAGTTTGCATGATCAACTTCCCTTTGCTTCGCAAGGTCTGATGGGTATCGCTGAGGCAGAAGGCATGCTCGCGGCCTCTGCGACACGGTCTCAGCCGGGGCTGTTCATCAATGCGGGGCGCGGCGGGCTGGTGACCCCTCAGGCGCTGGAATACCTGCTAGCGAGTGCTTGGACGACAGTATTGGACACTTGGCCTACAGAGCCCTCTCTTGACGGGTCGCTGCTGGCGCAGTGTGACTGGATATCGCCCCATATTGCGGGGCACTCCAGTGGGGCCAAGCGTCGCGGTAGCGATATGTTGGCGCATGCGGTGGCCCAATGGGGTGATCGGGTCGGGCTGGCGCGGCCTGCAATGACAGAGGCGCCTGGGATAACGCAAGAAGCGCCTTCTACAGCGCTAACAAACTTTATTTGTGAGCCTGGTGAAGCACCAGACGAAGTGATCGCCCGATTCTTGTGTCACGCGAGCGTGCTCCGGAGAGAAGATGCACGATTGCGCAAGGGGGCGACACCACATATCACCCCCGAGCTGTTTGATCGGCTGCGACAGAGTTACGAGCAACCGTCCGAGTGGACGGGTACGCAACTGCAAGTTTCAGCCGGTTCGACTGCTATAGTGACGGCTTTGACGCAGCTGGGTGTTGCGGTTAGTTGACCCATTGAGAGGGATTCACGATGACTCAGAATAAAAACGACGTCGATTGGCGTGAGACACTCTCGGCTGAGGAGTACTACGTACTCCGAGAGAAGGGAACGGAGCGCGCGTTTACGGGGGAATATTGGAACGTATTTGATGAGGGTACTTATCATTGTCGGGGTTGCGGTGAAGTGCTGTTTCAATCTGACGCTAAATTTGATGCACATTGCGGATGGCCTAGCTTTGATCGACCGGCGTCAGACGGGGCCGTGACAGAAGCACATGATGTCAGTCATGGCATGACGAGAACCGAAGTGTTGTGTCAAAAGTGTGGCGGCCATTTAGGGCATGTTTTTCCGGATGGCCCCACAGACACGGGGCAGCGCTACTGCATTAATAGTCTTTCGATCGCGCTTACACCGACTGAAGAGTAAACCCGGCGAAGTGATTCANCCAAGTAGGCTACCNGAGCCCCTGTGTGCTGGTGGCGCNCTGAAAACCTGAATTCGCTGACGTGACGCCCATGCCACGCACGACGCNCCGCAAGGNTGCCTTACGGTCGTCGAGATAAAGATAAAATGGAGCGGGAAACGAGGTTCGAACTCGCGACCTCAACCTTGGCAAGGTTGCGCTCTACCAACTGAGCTATTCCCGCAAAAAAAAATGGCGTCCCCAGGGGGGTTCGAACCCCCGTTCCCGCCGTGAAAGGGCGGTGTCCTAGGCCACTAGACGATGGGGACAGTAATACCTAAAACAGATGGCGCGCATGGTAGTAACCCACCGGGTACACGTCAAGGGCGAATTTCATTGGCTTCTTGCCAGAGCTAGGATTGGTTACACTACGCGCCTTTATAAATGGAGCATTCCATGGCGTATGCGCTGGAGATTGAGGGGCTGGAAAAAACCTATGCTAACGGGTTGCAGGCGCTCAAAGGTATTGATTTGCGCGTTGCCGAGGGCGACTTCTTTGCCTTGTTGGGGCCAAACGGTGCTGGCAAGTCGACCACAATTGGTATTATTTGTTCCTTAGTCAACAAGACGGGCGGCACAGTTCGGGTCAACGGTGTCGATATCGACGACAATTTTCCGGTTGCGAAGCGGTTCTTGGGTGTGGTGCCGCAGGAATTCAATTTTAATGTCTTCGAGACGGTTGAGGATATCTTGATCCATCAAGCGGGCTACTACGGCATCCCTTTGAAAGTGGCTATGGAGCGCATTGACCGTTACTTAGCAAAGCTGGGCATCTCTGAGAAACGACATACCAGAGCAAGGATGCTCTCTGGCGGTATGAAACGTCGTTTGATGATTGTGCGAGCCCTTATTCACGAGCCGAAAGTACTGATTCTGGATGAGCCTACTGCGGGCGTAGATATTGAGATGCGACGCTCGATGTACGAGTTTCTTCGGGAGATCAACGAGGCAGGGACGACCATCATCTTAACGACGCATTACCTAGAAGAAGCGGAAACGCTGTGTCGAAACATCGCTATCATCAATCACGGCAAAATCGTCACTAACAGTTCGATCAAAACGCTATTGAGGGAATTGCGTCGCGAGACGTTCCTGCTGGATGCGCAGGAGGTGTTACCTCAGCATGTCGAGGTTAAGGGCTTTGATGTGGCGCGCCATGACGATCACTGCTTGGAAGCGCATGTTGATCAAGGGCAGAATTTGGCAGAGCTGATGGCGCAGCTGCATGGTCAAGGCATTAGCATTACGAGTATGCGAAACCGAGAGAATCGATTAGAGCAAATGTTCGTCTCGCTATTGGCGCAATCCGCATGAGTGCCTACGAGCAGTGGGTTGCTCTACTGACGCTGATGCGCAAGGAAATCAAGCGGTACACAAGGATCTGGACGCAAACTTTATTGCCTTCCGCCATCACTATGTCGCTCTACTTTTTGATTTTTGGCAGTCTGATTGGTGACCGCATTGGTCAGATGGGAGGTGTCAGCTATATGGAGTTTGTGGTGCCTGGGCTGATCATGATGTCTATTGTCACCAACTCCTACGCCAATGTGGTGTCGTCGTTTTTTGGTTCAAAGTTTAATAACAGCATAGAGGAGTTGCTGGTCTCTCCCACACCGAACCACATCATTTTACTGGGCTTTATATCTGGCGGCGTCAGCCGAGGCATGCTGGTAGCGTTGATTGTGACCGTGGTGTCGTCGCTGTTTGTCGAGCTGGATATCCAGCATTACGGTGTGGTGGTGTCAGTTGTGGCACTGACGTCGGTCTTGTTCTCTCTTTGCGGGTTGATTAATGCCGTTTTTGCTAACACTTTCGACGATATCTCGATTGTGCCGACTTTTGTATTGACGCCACTGACCTATTTAGGTGGCGTCTTCTATTCGTTGGACTTGCTGCCCGATTTTTGGGCCTCGGTGTCGCAAGCCAATCCGCTAGTCTATGTCGTTAACGCCTTTCGATATGGCGTGCTCGGCGTGAGTGATGTTGATGTCACGTTTGCCTTTGCGATGATTGGCGTTTTCACGCTGATTGCCTATTTTTACGCAGCACATCTGTTGCGATCTGGGACGCGCTTGCGCACCTAGCCAGATGGCCGGTGTACTCGGACAAACTGTCGCGGCGCCGAGCGTGTATACGCCCGCCATTTTGGAGCGAATCGAGCGCGTCTCCCCGAAGGGGCACGTGGGTTACGGCTGGGACGTATGGCATTGCTACGAGCTCTCATGGTGTATCAGAGGTGCTGTGGGCAGTTGGGTAGGCGTGCTGGGTATCCCGGCAGATTCACCAGCAACGGTCGAATCTAAGTCCTTAAAGCTGTATCTCAATTCGTTGAATCACCATGATTTTGACAGCGATCTGCACGCTATCGCAGTGATCACAGAGGATGTGTCACAGTGTGTGGACGCGACGGTCGTCTTGAGTTTACTGCCCGTAACGGACGTGAGTGGGATCACCACCGAACTAACGGGGTTGAATTTACCGGCTTGCCCTTTGGGGGTCGAAGTGGGGATAATCAGTCCTGAACACCTATCGATTTCACCAGGGAAGGGGAATGTCGTGTCTGAGCAGCTCATAAGCCATAGTTTGCGGTCGTTGTGTCCGGTTACCTCGCAGCCAGATTGGGGGAGCCTGCTCATCGAATATACCGGTCAGCAAATTGAGCACGACAGTGTGGCGCGATACCTCAGTGGCTATCGTGAGCACCAAGGCTTTCACGAGCAGTGCCTCGAACAAATTTTTTCTGATTTGATGGCCTTACCAATCGATAAATTGGTGGTGGCCGCGTTTTACCAGCGTCGTGGTGGTATTGATATCACGCCCTGGCGCAGTTCGGAGCCCCT